>Ga0315910_10000901_pt1 | contig 28110 bp, 29 predicted proteins | sample EdamamesoilMG_FD_204470 | JGI IMG/M metagenome (GOLD analysis project Ga0315910, IMG submission 204470) | Garden soil microbial communities collected in Santa Monica, California, United States - Edamame soil | ecosystem: Environmental > Terrestrial > Soil > Garden | place: USA: California... | reverse complement strand
CCGAAGTTCACCAGGATCGGGGCCGCGCTGGCGGACGCCGCTTCCCGCGTCGCCTGGTCCACGGCGTATTCCTTGGCGATGCCGCCGAAATCGATCTGCATGCCGGGAAGGAGGCTGATGGAGGGGCGTGCCCACCGGACTTTCGACCATCCCACCAGTGGCAACAGCGCATCGATGTCCTGCGGCGTTGGTACGCGGGCGCTTCCGTCGAATGTCCAGGCACGACGCAACACCCCCGAGGTGATGTCGAACATGCCCCCGGACAGTTCATGCACCAGGGCTGCGAAATCCAGCAGGTTCGCGGTCTCATCGTCCACCGTGACCGGCGCGCCGGCGGCCGAATTGATTCGGGCGACGAGGTTGTCCGGTAGATAGCGGCTGTACTTGCGTTCGATCCGCGCCGCGCAGGCAGCGACCGCCTCGGCCGCCTTGCGCGCTTCGTGCTCGTGGACGGTCTCCACGAGCACTTCGCACGGCCCGCCCATCGCGCGAAAGCGCGCGATCCACAGCGAGCCGCTGCGCGTCAGAGCTTGAAGTGGTATCCGAACTGCAGGATCACCGCATTGAAGTCCGGCATCTGCGTGTTGCCCACCTGGTTGCCGATCAGGAACTCGGCCGGCGCCTTGGCCTTCTGCTGGTAGAACTCGAGTCGTGCGTTCCACTCGTTGCCTCCCGCCGTCTCGCGGCCATATTTGAGGCCCACGGTGACCGCGTTCATGTCCGAAAGCCGCGCGTCTGCCGAAGCAAACTCGGGCAGGGGGCCGGTCGGCAGACTGTACCTGTAGAACGAGGCCGCGGTCTGCTGGTAGTACCGCACGTGCGGTTCGAGATAACCCGACTCGCCGAAAGGCAGCCGCAGACGGGATTCCAGCGTGTGGGAATCCACTTCCCAGTCGTCGGTGGAGTAGCGATACCCCACCTGCAGCACCTTGCCGGAGAAGTCGTGGCGCAGTTCCGCGTAGAGGCCTTCCTTCCGTCGCGAGTCGGGGCGGCTTTCGTATAGATAGACGTTGCCCGGGCCGTCCGCTCCCGGTGAAGGCGTGCGCGCGACCGGCTCGCCGGTGACCGGATCGACGACGCTCAATATCTTGTAAGGGTCGGTAAGGTACCCGGAGGAGTCCGAGTAGGAGAGGTTGACGCGCAGTACCGTGTGACGGCCGAGAACCTGGGTGACACCCAGCAACACATCGAGCACGTTCTTGCTGTCGCTGCCGCCGCCACCCTCGATTCCCTCTTCGTCGTCTTCCTCCACCGCGTCGCCCATCTGGCTCAAGGGCTGGCGAAGGCCGCCTACCGGCTTGATGGAGTCGCTGGCGTAGGCCATGGCCATGCTGAGCGTGGTGTTGCGCTGGTTGAAATCGCGCGTCAGGCCCAGGTTGGCGCCGATGTGCTGGTAGTCGAATTCCGAGGAGAAGCCCAGGCCCGCGTTGACGGTGTACAGGCGCGCGAAAGGCTGCGACCAGCTTCCGTTGAGCGCAAACCGCGTGTCGTGAAACGTGTCGTCGAGAGGAATTTCTCCCGCCGGTGTTTCGTAAGTGGCCCGCCCCGAAGGGCTGGTGAAAGTCTGCGGGCTGCCGCTCGCGATGGCGCCGTTCGGGGAAGCCCCCGTGAGCGTATCCACCGACACGTCGAAGCCCAGCAGGCGTTCGTCGCCGAAGTCGCGCGTGGCGTGCGCGCTCAGGCTCATGTCCTGCACGCGGCCGTCGCTTTCACCGTAGTAAAGGAAAGCCGAATCGATATCCCACCGGGGCTCCGGCTCCGCCGCCACCGAGGCGGCGGGCGCAATGCCTAACAACCCGCACGTCGCGGCCGTGAGCGCAGCGCCTATCTTCCTGTCGTTGTTCGCCATGTCAGTTGCAACCGCAGCCGCCGCCACCGAAGCCACGGCCGCCGCTGGTGCCTTCCTTGCTGAAGTAGATGTGGTCGTCGAATGCCGTGTCCAGCGCATTCGCGTCGAGTTGCATGTCGTCACGTGCGAGAACTTCGCGCTCCCACGGCTGTACGCCGAGGTGCGCGCACCCTTCGAGACTCACGCAGGCCAGTGCCAGCAAGATCATTTTGCGCATGGAGAATCCTCTGTCAGTGAACGGGGGCGTCGAGAAGGGCCTTGATCGCGGCCTCCACCTCGTCCTTCTTCGCGTCGCGGAAGCCCAGGTGCGTTTCCGCGAGCTTTCCGGAGCGATCGATGAAATACGAGGTGGGCATGCCCTGGACCTTGAACTGCTTCGCGATGTTTCCCTGCGGGTCGAAGACGACCTCGAATTCGATGGGAACGTCGTGCAGGAATCTGTCGGCGTCGGATCTTTCGGCATCGACGTTCACGCCGATGATCGTGAGGCCGCTCGCGCCGTATCGCGCGCGAAGGGAATTCAGCCAGGGAATCGACTGGCGGCAGGGTTTGCACCACGACGCCCAGAAATCCACGATGACGACGTGGCCGCGATGGGGGGAGAGATCCAGTGGTTCTGTGGGCGGCGAGGCGCCGAGGGATGCGGTTGCCGACAACGCGAGCATCACAAGGGCCCAGGCGGTGCCGGGCCGTCGCCGGGAGACGTCGGATTCAGGAGCCGAAAGCATGTGTCGCACGAAGCAGCCTTGCGAAAGTGTGCACTGGCCCGTTAGACGTCGGCCCCGGCGGGTTCCCGTCGCGATTTTCTACCGGCGAGCGACGGGCAGGGGCCACCGCCAGTCGCGGATCTCCGACATGTCTTCGCCGTGCTCGCATATGTAACGCCGATGTGCCTGCAACTTTCCCGTCAGCAGGGTTCGAAGCTTCGCTCCGGCTTCGCCCATGTCCGGCAGTCGATCGAGGGCGCTCAGCACGAGATGGAAGCGATCGAGTTCATTGAGCACGGTCATGTCGAAGGGCGTCGTGATCGTCCCTTCCTCCTGGTAGCCGCGCACATGGAAGTTCTCGTGGTTCGCGCGGCGATAGGTGAGGCGGTGGATGAGCGCCGGATATCCATGAAACGCGAATATCACGGGCGCCTGCCGGGTGAAGAACGCATCGAAGTCGGCGTCACTCAATCCATGGGGATGCGCGGACGGTGGCTGCAGCCGCATGAGGTCGACGACGTTCACGACGCGCACCTTCAGGGACGGCAGGTGCTCGCGCAGGATCGATACCGCGGCCAGCGTCTCGAGCGTCGGCACGTCGCCGCAGCATCCCATGACGAGATCCGGCTCTTCGCCGGCATCGTTGCTTGCCCATTGCCAGATGCCGATGCCGTCCGCGCAGTGTTTCTCGGCGGCCGGCATGGATAACCACTGCGGCGCCGGATGTTTTCCCGCGATGACCACGTTGACCTGGTGGCGGCTGCGCAGGCAGTGATCCATGACGGACAACAGGCAATTCGCGTCCGGCGGCAGATAGACGCGCACGAGGTCCGCCTTCTTGCTCACGACGTGGTCGATGAAGCCCGGATCCTGGTGCGAGAACCCGTTGTGATCCTGGCGCCAGACGTGCGAGGCCAGTAGATAGTTCAAGGAGGCGATCGGATGGCGCCACGGAAGCCTGCTCGTGACCTTCAGCCACTTGGCGTGCTGGTTGAACATCGAATCGATGATGTGGATGAAGGCTTCGTAGCAGTTGAACAGGCCATGGCGGCCGGTGAGCAGGTAGCCCTCCAGCCAGCCCTGGCACTGGTGTTCACTCAGCATGGAATCGAGCACTCGTCCGCTGTGGCCCAGGGATTCATCTCCCGGACGTTCCAGCCCTTGCCACTGGCGAGGCGTCACCTCGAGCAGCGCGCCGAGTCCGTTCGACACGGTTTCGTCGGGACCGAACACGCGAAAGTTGCGCAGGTCCTGGTTCAGCGTCACGACTTCCCGCAGGAACGGGCCCAGGACGCGAGTGTCTCCCGGACCGCGTGCACCGTGTTCAGGCACGTCTATCGCGAAGTCGCGGAAATCCGGCAGACGAAGGTCGCGCAGCAACTGACCGCCGTTGGCGTGCGGGTTCGCCCCCATGCGTCGCGTGCCTTTGGGCGCGAGTGCCGCTATTTCGGGTTTCAACCGCCCCTGTTCATCGAACAATTCCTGCGGCCGATAGCTGCGAAGCCAGTCCTCCAGCAATCTCAGGTGCTCCGGATGTTCCCGCGGCTTCAGTGGCACCTGGTGCGAGCGGAACGTTCCTTCCACGGGTTTGCCATCCACGACGTGGGGACCGGTCCAACCCTTCGGAGAATCGAGGACGATCATGGGCCAGCGCGGCCGCTCCGTGTTTCCTTCGGCGCGCGCGGCGTGCCGGATGCGGTGGATTTCGTCGACTGCCTGGTCCAGCGCTTCCGCCATGGCTCGATGCATGGGCGCGGGGTCATGACCGCTGACGAATAGCGGAGCCCAGCCGTATCCGTTCAGCAGTTGCGCGAGCTCCGGGCGGGGAATGCGGGCCATCAAGGTGGGATTGGCGATCTTGTAGCCATTGAGATGCAGGATGGGCAGCACGGCCCCGTCGCCGCGCGGATCGAGGAATTTGTTCGAGTGCCAGGCCGTTGCGAGCGGGCCGGTTTCCGCTTCACCGTCGCCGACGACACAGGCGACGATGAGCGAGGGGTTGTCGAATACTGCTCCGAACGCATGGCTCAGCGAGTAGCCGAGCTCGCCGCCTTCATGGATTGATCCCGGACATTCCGGCGATGCATGACTGGGAATGCCGCCGGGGAACGAGAACTGCCGGAACAGTTTGCGGAGTCCGGCGCTGTCCCGGCTGATCTCCGGATAAACCTCGCTGTAACTGCCTTCCAGATACGTGTTGGCCACTACCGCGGGGCCACCATGACCGGGACCCGAAACGAAGATCATGTCCAGGTCCTGTTCGACGATCGCGCGATTGAGATGCGCGTAGATGAAGTTCTGGCCCGGCGTGGTTCCCCAGTGCCCCAGCAGCATCCGCTTGACGTCCCCGAGCTCGAGCGGCCGCTCGAGCAGCGGATTGTCGAACAGGAAGATCTGTCCGGCCGATAGATAGTTGGCCGCTCGCCACCAGGCATCGATCCCCTGCAGGTCTTCGGATGACAATGTCTTCTTCACGCCGTGATCCCCTGTCTGCGTTTCTGGTCGATGCGGTCCATCAAGTGGCTCCAGGATCTGGCGAATGCCTGCGCCCCCTCGTCCTGCAATCGCCGGGCGAGGGCGTCCAGGTCCATTCCTGCCTTTTCGAAGGCCAACAGTGCGGCGCGTGCGGTGACTCCGTTGGCATCCATCACGCCGCGCACGCGACCGTGGTCGACGAAGGCACGCAGCGTTTTCTCGGGCAGCGTGTTGATGGTGTCGGGAGCCGCGAGCGCCTCGACATAGAGGCAGTCGGATGCCGCCGGGTCCTTCGTGCCGGTGCTGGCCCACAACAGGCGCTGCGGGAGCGCGCCGCGTTCTGCAAGACGTCTCCACCGACTCGAGTCGAGCAGCGCGCGATAGGCCGAATAGACGTCGCCCGCTACCGCGATGCCGAGCTGGTTTTGCATCGGCGGCGACACCTGGTCGGCGACCGCCTTGTCCCAGCGGCTCACGAAAAGCGACGCAACGGACGCGACGCAGGGATCGAGCCCGGCGGCCAGGCGCTGCTCCGTCCCGCGTAGATAGGCCTCCGCCGCCGCGAGGTACTGTTCGCGCGAAAACAGCAGCGTGACGTTGACGGGCACTCCATTGAAGATGGTCTGCTCGATGGCCGCGATTCCCGCGGGGGTTCCGGGGATCTTGACGAACAGGTTGGGGCGACCGGCGCGCGCGAAGATTCGTGATGCGGCGGCGACCGTGCCCGGGGTGTCATCGACGAGCAGCGGCGAGACTTCCATGGACACCCAGCCATCCTGCGCGCGGGTCCCGTCGAACACGGGCCTCAGCAGGTCCGCGGCACGGCGCAGATCATCCAGCGCGAGATCCATGAACAGATCTTCGACGGAAACTTCGCGTTTCGAGGCATCGCGAATGGCCTGATCGTAGGCCGCGCTGTTGCCGATGGCCTCATCGAAGATCGTCGGATTCGAGGTGATTCCCGTGATCGACCACTCCTCGATGAAACGCTTCAGCGTCCCGCTGTCGAGCAGGTCACGGGTGATGTTGTCGAGCCACAGGCTCTGCCCGAGGTCGCGCAATTGCCGCGTATTCATGATTCAGATCCTGGGGGGGCGGCGCCACTCTTATATATAGGCCGGGGCCGCGTCTCAGCGGGTGTGCATGCTTGCCGAGATCGCGCGAAGCAGGCGGCTCACGGCGCGAATCCAGTGCGCCATGCGCAAGGTACGCGGATGGGAAGCCCTCGCCGCCGCCGTGGCGGCGACGAGTTCATACCGTTCGCGTTGACAGCGGGCGAGCAATTCGTCGCGCCGGGCCGACGTGGTCACCGAAGCTTCCTTCACGGTCCGCTCCTGAAGGCTGCGCGATCGAGCTCGAGTTCCCGCAACGTGGCCGCGAATGCGGCGGGACGTGATTTCCAGGTGGAGCGTGCCAGCAGGGCGACGACCGTGGCGATGCCGACGTACGCGGCGACCACTGCCATGGCCGCCTCGACGCGATGCGTATCCCAGAACAGGACGATCACCACGATTCCAACGAACGTGAAAGCGATGAGCGCCAGCACTACCGCGATGAACGCCGCCAACACTGCGGCCATCGTCTCGAGCACGTGCGCCTCGGTGTCGATCGCGGCGAGCTCGAGACGCGTGCTGATCATCGACATCAGCAGCGGCAGGATCTTGCGCGGGTGGCTCTCTGCGGCTTCGATGCTCATCGGCGCCGCACCAGCAGTCCGGCGAGGAAGCCGACGATTGCCGTGGCTGCCAGGGCTTCCCAGGGATGCGAGTGCACGGCGCCATCGATCTTGCGCGCGCCTTCGACGATCTCGCTGCGCGCGTTGCGCAATTGGCCGCAGAGACGCTTCAGCTTCTCGAGGCCCTTTTCGTGCGCATCGTCGACTCTGCGGCTCGTGTCACTGGCGAGTGTTTTCAGAATCGTTTCCGCCTCGCCGATCAGGTCATCGAGTCCCTGGGCGATCTTATCGATGTCGTGTTTCATTTCGCTTTGCGATGGGGGTGGCATGGGCGCCTCGGGAAAGTCCGACTCGGCGACAGTGTGGCTCGCTGCATCGCGGCGTGTCGTCGGTAGAAACCCGGATGACGCTACGCGCGGTTCCGAATCACATCCGCAACGCTACGGCGCAAGACTTCTCCCCGGACAGCCGTCCATCAACAGCAACTGGGGAATCATCATGAGTCTCATCAAATGGCAGCCTTTCGGAGAATTAGACGATGCGTTCAACCGGCTGATACCCACCATGTTCGGCCGCTCCGCACGAATCGGCGCGGAGAATGGCGGCAAGTTCGCCTGGGCGCCGAGCGCCGACATCAGCGAGAACGACCAGGAATACCTCATCCGCGCGGAGCTCCCGGCGGTGAAGAAGGAGGATGTGAAGGTCACACTCGACCAGGGGATGATCACCATTCACGGCGAACGCAAGGAAGACAAGGAATCCAAGGACGAGAAATTCCACCGCGTCGAAAGCTTCCGCGGCGCCTTCTCACGCAGTTTCTCCGTTCCGGACAACATCGACGAGAAAGGCATTCGCGCCGACTCGAAGGATGGTGTCCTGACGGTGCATCTGCCGAAGTCGAAGGCGACGCTCGCCAGGACCGTCGAAGTCAAAGTTCAGTAGTGGGTGCTCGCGGAAGGCGCTGGGCTCGGGTCCGGCGCCTTCGAGGATGGATCCCATGAAGACACCAACCACCAGAACCGCCGCCGTGCGCGATCGCGTGAAGATAGCCACGCGAAAGCGTCATGCCGCGGCGCCGCCGACGAATTCCGTCGTCACCCGCAGCTCGGCCTACATCGAGCCCGAAGCGCGCGACGCAATGATCGCCGAAGCCGCGTACTTCAGATCCGCACACCGCGGCTTCGAGCCCGGGCACGAGGTTGACGACTGGCTGGCCGCCGAGTCGGACATCGACGCCGCGCTCTCGCGGGGGGATCTCCCTGTCGGCGGTAGTGCCTGCCCATGATGGCCAAGCAAGTATCGTTCCGCGCCGGTTCGCGGCTCAGAGCGCCGCGCGACTGCCGTCCAGCATCGCGCGAATCTGCGCGGCGATAAGCGGCATCACGTCGATTTCATTCGTCGCATGAGCAATCGTGTTGGTGCTCACGAGCCGCGTGACACCCGCCTCACGCAATGCCGTGTCCGCGCCCTCGGCAAGCAGCGCATGTACCACGATGCAGGTTACCGGCAAGGATCCGGACTCCGTGAGCGCCATGGCCGCCTCGGCCAGCGTTCTGCCGGACGACGCAATGTCGTCGACGATGACGGGGGAGCGCCCTCGCAAGAGTTCACTGTCGGGCACGCTCACGCTGACGTCGCGATCACCGGATCGCTTCTTGCTCAGCGTGGTCCACGGCGCATCGACGGCCCGCGCCACCGGCTCGACCCATTGCCGGCTTTCCTCATCCGGTCCGACGATGACGGGACTGACTACGTTCGCGGAGATCCAACCGGCGAGCGCCGGGACTGACGAAATGCAGATCGCGGGAATCGAGAAGATCGCATCGAGTGTCGGGATGCGGTGCAGATGCGGATCGATCGTCGCGAACCAGTCGAGCGAACTCGACAGGAAGCGTGCGTAGGCAATGGCGCTGACGGCTTCGCCGTCACGAAACTCCATGTCCTGGCGCATGTAGGGCAGGTAGGGAGCCACGAGACCGATGCTGCTGGCTCCGGCGGCTCGCGCCGCGTGTGCGGCGAAATACAGGGGCAGCGCGGCTCGATTGGGATCACGCCCGCCGTACACGAGAATGGTGCACTTTTCAGAACAGTCGGTGCCGAGCCGGACGCGAGTTTCACCATCCGGGAATTCATGGAGTTCGAGATCGCCTGACGTTGCGCCGAGGGACTTCGAAAGTCTTTCGGCCAATAACCTGTCGTCCGGCAGGGCAAAGCAGATGGCGTTCACGGTTCGATCTCGATGACGGGGTGATGGCGCGCGTGGTAGTCCAGGGCGTACTGAAGGGCGCCATTCGTCTCCGCATGAAGGGTCAGGATCGGAGCGCCTCTATCCACCGGATCGCCGAGGTGCACGAGCAATTCGATCCCGGCCGCGGGATCGCGCGGCGCACCCGCGAGTTTCGCGATCTTGCTGAGGAACCGGTTGTCGATTCTCGAAACGGTTCCGGAGTGTGCGGCGGGGATCGAGGCCGTGTGCGCAGCTCGCGGGGGTTCGCGGGGGCCGCCCTGTGCCGCACGGATGGCGTCGAACTTCCGTTCGGCGCTTCCGTCGTCCAGCGCCTGCTGCGCGCGTTGACGGCCCGAGCCGACCGCCGCGCCGTCGAGCTCGAGCAGCAGTCCCGCGATGTCCAGGGCGCGATCGCGCAAGTCGGAAGGAGCGCCCGCAGAGCGCGCGAGCACGGCGAGCACATCGCGCGCTTCGAGCGCCGGACCGATGCCACGACCCACCGGCTGCGAGCCGTCGGAGATATTGAGGCGCACGTTGAGGCCGATCGCCGCACCCACTTCCTGCAGCTTCGAGCTGAGTATCTGCGCGGCCTTCGGCGAACGGATCTTCGCCGCGGGTCCGACGGGCATGTCGAGCAGGACGTGAGCGACGCCTGCCGCCAGCTTCTTCGACAGCACGCTCGCGATGAGTTGCGCGTCGCTGTCGAAATCCAGCACCCGCTCTACGCGTATCAGTGCGTCATCCGCGGGGCTCAGGCCCACCGAGCCGCCCCAGACCACGCAGCCTCCTTCGCGTTCGACCACGGCACGCATGTCGGCGAGGCTCAGGTTGACGGGTGCGAGCGTTTCCATCGCATCCGCGGTTCCCGAGGGAGACGTGATCGCGCGTGACGAGGTCTTGGGGATCATGCCTCCGCACGCAGCGACGATGGCCACGACGATCGGAGTCGTCCGGTTGCCCGCGAGTCCGCCGACGCAATGTTTGTCGAGCACGCGATCGGAGTTCCAGTGCAATCGTTCACCCACATCCACCATCGCGAGCGTCAGCTCGGCGATTTCATCCGCGCTCATGGTGCGGGCTGCGCACGCGGCGAGGAACGTGGCCAGTTCGACATCCGCCAGGGCGCCATCGATGGCGTCACGCATGATCAGGCGGAATTCGCCGCGGTCGAGCTGGTCGCCATACACCTTCGACCGGATGAGCCTGGCGGACTCCGGCGCGTCGGCGTGGCTGAACGTCGCGGTTTCGCCGGGTTCGGGAGCGAGCCGCCACCACGCTGCGTCCGACAGGGCGGCGAAGTTGGCAGGCAGCCAGTTGCCGTCGGTCACCACGTTCAGCGTCGCGACGATGCTCCGCGCGCCCACCTCCACCCAGATCCGGGTCTGCGAAGAAAAACCTTCGGACCGGCAGACCGGTGAATCCGCGCTGAGATACACCACCGGCTCCTGGTAGGTGTCGATGCCCGCGCGCATCAGCGACAGGCGTTGGATCGCAGAGTTCAAGCGGTGGGTCCTGCCATTTGCCAGTGCCGAACATTGTCAGGGGCGCGTTCCGTTGTCTCCGGTAGGAGTGCCGACGGGCGTACGCAAAGCTACGGATGCCATCCGCCCTGCGCGGTGAGACGTTGAGCGAGGCACGCCTGCCATGCGCCCGGCACGGACACAGCTCATGAACATCGCCACCCGATGAAGGATCAGGGCTCAACCAAGTTTCCGCGTCGACTGCTCGCGCTTTACCTGGTGATCTGGCTGGCGCTCGCCGTGCATCCAAAATACCGGCAGGACTGGGCGCTGGAGAACCTGCTCGTGCTGGTGGCGGTCCCACTGCTCATCGCAGGCTTTCATCGCATGCGCTTCTCCAACGCCGCCTACGTATGCCTGTTCGTCTTCTTCTGCATGCACGCGGTGGGCGCCCACTACACGTACGCCGAAGTTCCCTACGACCAATGGATACGTTCGCTCACGGGACGCTCGCTCGACGGGACCTTCGGCTGGCAGCGCAATCACTACGACCGGCTCGTGCACTTCGCCTATGGGCTGCTGCTCGCGCCGGCCGCGGTGCAGCTGCTGGATCGCCGCGCGCCGCAGGAGGGCATGTGGCGCTGGCTGCTCCCCATCCTGTTCCTCGCGTCTCATTCGGTGGTCTATGAAGTGGTGGAGATGTTGGCCGCGATGATGTTCGGTGGCGACCTGGGCGTGGCCTATCTAGGTACGCAAGGTGACGAATGGGACGCACAGAAGGACATGGCCCTGGCGACCTCGGGCGCCATCGTTGCGGTCCTCTGGCTGCGCACCTGGAGGCCACTGCCGCGCGATTGAGGCTCAATTCCCCAGTCGCGCGTGCTCGACGAGCTCAGCCATGCCGCGTGCGCGCGCCCTCGGGCTTTCGATGTTCCCGATCAGGCTCACGCTCACCGGCTTGAATCCCACGAACCCCAGGATGTTCCGGGCCAGCGAACGCACGCTGTGAGAGCGGTAGTAGAGGCGATAGAAGAGCGAAGGCATGCCCATCGTCACGACAATCCGGGCGGACTTCCCCGTCATCAGCTTTCCCGGAAGCCGGTTCTTCTTTCCATAGGCGAACGCGAACCCGGGCCGCATGACCTGCTCGAGGTAAGCCTTGAGCAGCGCGGGCATCGAGCCGAGCCACAGGGGATAGAGGATCACGACGTGATCCGCCCAGAGGAAGTGCTGCTGCTGCGATCCGATCATGCCGGGCGGTGGCGCGGCAAACTCCGCCGCGCTCTGCAGCCACGGAAATCGAAGTTCGGACAGTCTGACTACCTGGACCAGGTGGCCAGCGTTCCCCGCCGCCGCCGCGTACTGCGCGGCGAGCGCGTGCACGAAGCGGTCTTGCGACGGATCCGGGTGTGCGTCGATGACGAGAATATGCTTCTTGCGCTGCACTTCAGGCTCCCAGGAACCAGGCCCGGAATTCCTCGAATCCGATGCGTCCATCGTGGTTCCCGTCTATCTTCTCGAACTGGGTAGCTGCCGCGTCATCGCGCAGGTGGCGTCCGAGTGCGGTCATCAATCCGCGAAATTCCGTGAGGCTTATATGGTCGTCACGGTCCTGATCGGCCTCGTCGAACATCTCCTCGATGTCTTCGAAGCAATTCTCCTTGCGTCTCATGCTCTTCTCCTCGGTTCTCCTCGGTTCTCCTCGTTGGAATGCCGCAGGGGCATTCTCGGCGCAGCGGACGCTGCATCCAACTACCGCGCAGATCGAACGCGCTGGCGTCCGGCACCATTCGACCCCGATGCCCTCGCGCTCGACACGCACCACGGTGGCAGCCAGTTCCACCGTGTGCGTCGCGGATTCATTTCCGAGAATGACGAGATCCACCTGCGCGTTCACGGCCAACCTGGCCGTCGTCTCGATGAAAGCGCCGCTGGTGCTGATGTCGCGCACCCGGCCGGTGCCGGTGATGCCGGTGCCCGTCGAAAGCCGAACCAGTGCCTTGCACAACGACCGCAGACCCCATCGGTGCTCGAGATGAACGTCGGCGTCGTCAGCCTGCTCTTCGTTCATGCGTCGCCTCTTCCTGGCACAGCGCATAGGTGAGGCCGCTGACGTCGGTGGATACGCAGGTGCCGGATCTGGATTCCAGCAATGCGTCCGCGTCCTCGACCGCGCCAATGAAAGCCCGTCCGCCGGTGTGCGTGGCGAAGCGGCGAGCGGCCTTCACCTTCGATCCCATCGAACCGACGGGAAAATTGAAATCACCGAGTGAGTCGGGATGCGCCGAACGAATGCGCCGCGCCTTGCTGGTGCCCCAGCCATCGAACACCGCAGGCACGTCGGTCAGAAGCATCAGGCAGTCAGCGCCGAGGCAGGTTCCCAGGAGCGCCGCGGCCAGATCCTTGTCCACGACACCTTCGATGCCTTCGAGCCTTCCGGATTCAGTGCGGTGCACAGGCACGCCGCCGCCGCCGGCACAGATGACAATGAACCTTGCCGCGGAGAGGTGGCTGATGGCTGCGAGCTCGACGAATTGAGTGGGCTCGGGGGACGCGACAACGCGCCGCCACCCCTGGCCGTCGCGCGCAATCTTCCATCCGTGCTGTGCCGCCAGCCGCTCGGCCTGGCCTTGCTCATATATTGGCCCGACGAACTTGGAGGGTTCCTGGAAAGCCGGGTCATCGCTCCGCACGATCGTGCGCGTGAGGAGAGTCGCGACGCGGCAATCGGGGAGCTCGTTGGCGAGTTCCTGCTCGAGCAGATAGCCGAGCATGCCCCCTGTTTCGGCACCGAGCACATCCATGGGGTACGAGTCGGCGTGTGCATCGGCAGCCAGCAGGGCAAGCATCCCGATCTGGGGTCCATTGCCATGCGTGATGACCAGCTGGTGGCACCTCGCAAGCTTCGCCAGCGAGCGGACGGCACGCCGGATGTTGTACCGTTGCGTCTCGAACGTCGCAGGTTCGCCACGACCGAGAAAGGCATTTCCTCCGAGTGCGACGACGATCTTCATGAGAGGACAGTAGTCGCACCCACGGACGCGCGCAGCCGTGGCATTGCGGACCGCCATGCGGTCTATCCCGTATATGGCGGGATGACGCCGCTTGTTAGAAAGGAAGGACCTGGAGGCAGCATGTTCCCGAAACCGCAATCATCGGTCGATTGGCAGCGCCCGCGTGTCACGGGGCGCAGCATACTGTGGCTGGCATCGTTGCTGCCGATTCTGGCCGCCGCCGCGGGCAACGCAAAAACCGAACTCAATTCAGTGCTGGGTGCGAAGGCAAATGCAGACCATGGCGAAAAGCTCTTCTCGCAGTGCGTCGCCTGCCATGGCGAGGATGGCAATGGGAAGTCGGATGGATCCGTGCCGCGAATCGCCGGGCAGCACTTTCGGGTGCTCGCCAAACAGCTCGTGGATTTCCGGTTTGGGAAGCGATGGGACTTCCGGATGGAAAACATGGCCGACAAGCATCACCTGGTGGGTTCGCAGGACATTGCCGACGTGGCGGCGTATGTCTCCGGGCTCATGCGACTCGGCAATCGCGGCATCGGCAGCGGTGAGTTCGCCGAGCAAGGCAGCCGGATCTATGCGGAGAAATGCCAGGCGTGCCACGGTCCCGGCGCGAAAGGCGATGCGGCCCATGGCGTTCCGCGACTTGCCGGGCAGCACTACGCCTACCTGATGCGGCAGATGTATGACGCTGTCGATGGCCGCCGGCCTTCGCTGCCCCAGTTGCATTCGAAACGAATCGCGCCGCTCGACTTCGAGCAGGTGCGCGCGGTCGCGGACTATCTGTCGCGCATTGGCTGGCCCGACGAAGACCGGCCTGCCACCCCGGGTGAAAAGCCATCACCCGTCTTGTCTCGCCTGGACTGAGCCAGGCAGTGCGGGAGTCGATGCGCACTCTTGCGGCGGGGCTGAGTGCCGCCGAGGCGCGGGAACGACTCGAGCGGGAAGGGTTCAATGAGTTGCCCTCGACGGAACGTCGCACCGCGCGACGTATTGCCGTCGAGGTCATCCGCGAACCCATGTTCGCGTTGTTGATCGCTGCCGCCGCGGTTTACGGCGCACTGGGGGATCTGGGCGAAGCCCTCATGTTGCTGGGCTTTGCGACCATCTCGGTTTCGATCGCCATCATCCAGCAGGGACGCAGCGAAAAGGCGCTCGACGCGCTTCGCGATCTCACGAGTCCGCGCGCGCTCGTGGTTCGCGACGGAGAGCGAGTCCGCATTCCCGGAAGAGAGGTGGTTCGCGGCGACGTGGTCGTGCTCACCGAGGGTGACCGCATTCCGGCCGACGGAGTGCTGGTGTCCGGAGAGCACATCGAAATCGATGAATCGCTGCTGACGGGAGAGTCGGTGGCGGTGCGCAAGCGTGCCGCCGTGAACATTCCCGCGCGGCTCGCGCCGCCCGGCGGCGAGAATTCCCAGCAGGTTTTTTCCGGCACTCTCGTCATTCGCGGCACCGGTCTCGCCGCGATCGTCGCCACCGGAAGTCACAGCGCGATCGGCGCCATCGGCGCGTCGCTGGCCGGCCTGTCGCGCGAGCAGCCGAGGCTCGAACGCCAGACTCGTCGCCTGGTGGCCGTGTTCGGCATCGTCGGGCTCGTCGTCAGCCTGCTGGCCTTCCTGCTCTATGGAATCCTGCGCGGCTCGTGGCTCGAGGCATTGCTGGGAGCCATTGCGGTGGGCATGTCCATGCTGCCGGAAGAATTTCCGCTGGTGCTGACGGTGTTCATGGTGATGGGCGCGTGGCGATTGTCACGGTCCCGCGTGCTGACACGCCGCGCCGCGGCCATCGAGGCCCTGGGTGCCGCGACGGTCCTGTGCACCGACAAGACCGGCACCCTTACGCGCAATCTCATGTCGGTGTCTCATCTGCAGGCGATGGGCGAACGCGGGATCCCCGAATCCTGGGAGGCATCACTGCCGCCGCAGCGCATCGTTGAATCGGCGGCCCTCTCGCGTCTGTTGCGCTCGGCCACACTCGCGAGCGACACACACCGGCTCGATCCAATGGACAGGTCGCTCGCAATGCTGGACGACGTGACGCATCCCGGCGCGCCGGCGGGTGCGCTGGTCCGTGAATATCCGCTGCAGGCCAAACTACTGGCGGTGACACGGGTCTGGCGGTTCGGTGATGACCGGGCACTCGAAGTCGCCGCGAAAGGCGCACCGGAAGCCGTGGGTGAAATTTGCAGGCTGTCGTCTGAAGAACTCGCGGCCATGCGCCAGCAGGTGGACCTGCTCGCGCGCCGCGGAATGCGCGTGCTGGCGGCGGCCAGTGCTCGCGCGTCCGGCGACCTGCCGGAGACGCCCGACTGCTTCCAATTCCGGTTCCTGGGGCTCATCGGATTCGCAGATCCGCTCCGCGAGTCCGTGCCCGATGCGATTCGCGACTGCCGGCGCGCGGGCATCCGCGTACTCATGATCACGGGCGACTATCCGGTGACGGCCGCCGCCATTGCGCGCGAGGCCGGCATCGACGATGGCGATCCCTGTTCCGGCGACGAACTGCGCCAGCTCGACGACGTGGCGCTTGCCCAGCGAGTGCGCGGCACATCGGTCTTCGCACGGATCTCGCCCGAACAGAAGCTGCGGATCGTCAACGCGTTGAAGTCGAACGGCGAGGTCGTCGCAATGACCGGCGATGGCGTCAACGACGCGCCGGCGCTCAAGGCGGCGCACATCGGAATCGCCATGGGCGGACGCGGCACGGATGTCGCGCGCGAAGCGGCGTCGATCGTGTTGCTGGACGATGACTTCGGTTCGATCGTCACCGCGGTTCGCCTCGGGCGCCGCATCTACGACAACATGCGCAAGGCGATGGGCTACATCCTCGCCATCCACGTGCCGATCGCCGGGCTGGCGCTGCTGCCCATCGTGCTGGGGTGGCCGCTGGTGCTCACACCGATGTTGATCGCACTGCTCGAGCTCATCATCGATCCCGCCTGCTCGGTAGTGCTCGAAGCCGAAGAAGAAGAGAGCGATGTCATGGCGCGCCCCCCACGCAGCCCCGATGGCGCCCTGCTGGGCGGAGCGCTGATTGGCTGGGCCGTACTGCAGGGAAGCATGGCCTTTGCGCTGGTCGCCGCGGTTTACGTGTCGGCGATGCTGTTGCCCGTGGCGGCCGAAGACGTCCGGACCCTGGCATTCGTGTCGCTGGTCGGATCGAACATCGCGCTGATCTTCGTCAACCGCACGTTCTCGTCGTCACTGCGCGCGGCGTTGGGTCGGCCGAACCGTGCGCTTGCCTGGGGGCTGGGCATCGCGGCCACCCTGCTGGCGACCATCTTCGCGTGGCCAGCGCTCCGCAGCTTCTTCGAGCTCGGTCCCCTTCGGTGGCGCGACCTGGCGCTCTGCCTGGGTCTGGCATTCGGGCTGCTGGTTCTCCTCGAGATTTCCAAGCTGGCCTGGCGCCAGCGACTGGCGGCCTGATCGGGTGGCTAGTTCAGCCGGCGGGAGGCGCGGACGGTAGTTTGCCCCGGTTCCAGCGGCTCGAGGGTGAGGCCCATCCACTCCGCGAGTTCCAGCATGTTCTGGTTGTCAGGCAGCACCGTGCCGTAGATAGCGCGAAAACCCTCGCGCGCAGCGTACTCGAAAAGGAGCCGGGTCAGCGTCGAGCCGATTCCGCAGCACTGCCAGGCATCCGTGACCGCGACGGCGAATTCGCAGTCCTGGCCATCGGGATCCGCCGCATACCGCGCGACCCCGATGATCTTTTCATCCGGCCCGTCGCCGTGCACCGCGACCAGCGCCATATTGCGGTGTTGATCGACGTCGACGAGGTGGGCGATGAAATCGTCAGACGGCTCTCGCAACGTGTACATGAGCCGCCGGAATCGCGATTCGGGCGACAGGCTCATGATGAAAGCCCGCTCGCGATCGGCGTCGTCGCGCCGTATCGGACGGATGCGGTAGGGGACGTTGTGGGTTGTGTGCGCAACCAGCGGCCATCGCGGCGCCGTTGGGGCGCGGCTCACCGCGCGGTCGGCGTGACACCGCCCATGTCGAGCATCATGCGAACCAGCTCCGCCACCGAGTGCGCATTCATTTTCTCCATGACGCGCGCGCGATGGATCTCGATGGTGCGCGGGCTCACATCCAGTACCTGGGCGATGGCCTTGTTCTGCTTGCCCTGGGTCATGAGGTCCAGCACCTCGCGCTCCCGTGGCGTCAACAGTTCGAGGAGGGCGCGGATCCGGTCGTGTTCACCGAGCGACTTGCTTACCTGCTGATGCTTGGCAATGGCCCGCTGGATGCGATCCAGCAGCTCCTGGTCGCGGAAAGGCTTCTGGAGGAAATCGAAGGCCCCGTGCTGCATGGCCTCGACGGCCATCGGGATGTCGCCGTGCCCTGACATGAAGATCACCGGTATGACGGCGCCCCGACGGTTGAGCTGCTCCTGCAACTCGAGTCCACTCATGCCCGGCATGCGGATGTCGAGCACGAGACAGCCGATCTGTGAAGGTTGATAGGCGTCCAGGAACTCCTGCGCCGATGCGAAAAGCCTGCATTCGAGGCCGACCGACCTGAGCAGGATACGCATGGCATTGCGGATTCCCGGGTCATCGTCCACGACCATCACGGTGCCGGTTTCGTTTTTCATGTTTGACGGGATGTTACTGCCTCCGGCAGGGGATGGCGTACGCAATACCCCTGACACAGTAGGTGTGAGGCCGAATTCTGGCCAGACAGGCCGCGTGAAAGGATGCCGCCATGCACATCATCCATGACGAAAACCTGAGATCCATTCGCGAAGGCCTGCTGGAGCGTGGCGCGGAACTGCGCAATCGCGCGCGCCGCGTGCAGGAGGATCTGCGTCGCGAATACACGCCACTGCCACGCGATGCTCCCGACGCCGCCGTCGTCATGGAAAACGACGAGGTACTCGAGGCGGTGCACGAATCTGCCCAATCCGAGCTGAGGCAGATCGACCGCGCTCTTGCCCGGATGGAGGCAGGAACGTATGGCCTCTGCCAGGACTGCGGCCGGCACATCGAGGCCGGCAGGCTTCGGGTCGTGCCTTATGCGACGCGTTGCCAGTCCTGCGCAACGGATACCTGAGTCATGGACAAACTCACCTCCATCCTCGCGGTGGTGGACAGGCCGGAAGCGGGAGGCGCCATCCTGGACAAGGCTGCCACGCTGGCGCGCCGCTTTGGTATCCCCGTGGAGATCGTCGTGGGTCACCCGTCCCACGAGCGTGCTCTAGCTACCTTGTGCACCAGGCTCGGCTTCGAGAACGTGACGATCGAAGTCATGAATCTCTCCCACATATGTCTGCCTGACATCGTCCAGTGCCGGGTGCGCGAGTCCCGCCGGGACCTCGTCATCAAGGCGCCGGCGGGCACCCACCCGATGCGTCGATGGACCTTCGATGCCAGCGACTGGAAGCTCGCGAACGAATGCCCGGTTCCGTTGATGCTGGTCCGCGATACACGGTGGAGCGATCCGCCGCGGTTCGCGGCCGCCGTCGACGTTGCCGGTGACGAGAATGCCCAGATTGCCCGGGGCATCCTCCAGGCAGCGGGGTTTCTGTCGCTGGGTTGTCGCGCGAACCTCGACATCCTCTATTGCGAACGCGACCGGGACGAGAAGATTGCCGCTGCGAAACGATCGGATCGCCTTGCGCAACTCGTGCGCGAGTTCCACGTGGGGCGCGAGCGTATCCAGGTGTATTTCGGCACTCCTGAAAAGGTCCTTCCTCCCAAGGTGACCGCGCTTCGTTATGACGTGCTGGTCCTCGGCGCGAGGAGAGACGACAAGGGATTCAGCGGAGCCTTTGGCGGAATGACCAGCCGCCTCGTCGAGGCGACGCGCGGTGACGTCCTGCTCGTCCGGGCCAACCCGGATGCCAATCCGCTGCCGGCGAACTTCGGTGTCTCAGTTCGCGAGCAGCGATCTCATGAGGCCGAGCAGCTCGTCTGAGTTGATGGGTTTGCTGGTGATGCGCGTCTTCGCATCCACTTTCATCTCGCGCACGGCGGTAGAGGTGTCCCCGGAGACGATGATCGCGTTGATCGACTCGCCGAACCGCGCTCGCGCCGCGGAGATCACTTCACTGCCGGTCCGATTGCCTTCGAGATGGAAATCCGTGACGACGAGGTCGAGACTGTGGATGGCATTGAGGCACTGCAGCGCCTCGGCGACTCCCGCGGCGGTCGTCACCTGGTAACCCTCCATCTTGAGCAACATGCGCATCGCGTTTCTGACGCCGGGCTCGTCTTCCACCAGCAGCACCTGGAAGCTGCCGCCGTCGCCCCGCGCCTCGATCGCTCGTCGACGTCCGGAGGCGGACGTGGCGCCTTCGCTGGGCTGCGCCGCGGGCAGCTCGAAGGCGAACACGGATCCGGAACCGGGCCTGGATTTCACCTCGATGTCGAACTTCAGGAGCCGTGCGATGCGTCGAACGATGCTGAGGCCGAGACCGTAGCCGTCCCGCGAGCTGTTGGGCGAGACGCCGGTCTGGTAGAACTCGTCGAAAATGAGTGATGTCTGGTCCGCGGCGATGCCGATACCGCTGTCGCGCACTTCGATGTGCAGCGTGGTGTCCCGACGGTCGCAGCGCAGTTCCACCCAGCCCGTGTGCGTGTATTTCAATGCGTTGGCCAGCAGGTTGCGCAAGACCTGGCTGACCAGCGCGGGGTCCGAGTGTGCCAGCTGGTGCGGCGAATCGATGGTCAGGCGCAATCCCTTGCTGGATGCGATGCCCGCGAAATCGCGTCGCAGATCATCGAAGAGGGCGTCCAGCTCGAAGTCGACGATGTCGGGCTTGATCGCGCCCGACTCGAGCTTGCTGATGTCGAGAAGCGCATTGAGCAGCTTCGACATCGCATCGATTGCCTGGTCCTGCTCTGCCAGGACTTCGAGGCATTCACTGTCATCGGTCATGCGTCGCATGGCGCCATTCAGCAGTCCCAGCGTCTGCAGGGGCTGGCGAAGGTCGTGGCTCGCGGTGGCGAGGAACCGGCTCTTCGCCAGGTTGGCATGTTCTGCATCCTGGCGGGCGTTGTCGGCTTCCTGCCTGGCCTGTGTGAGTGCGTGCTCGGCCCTCTTGCGCTCGGTGACATCGCGGATGGCTGCCGCCACCATGACTTCGTCGCCCTGCGTGATGGGGCTGAGGCTGATCTCTACCGGGAATTCATTCCCATCCTTGCGGACGCCGAACAGTTCGAGCCCCGCACCCATGGGCCGGACGCGAACGCTGCCAGCGTAGTTGCGCCGGTGACCGACATGGCGGCCCCGGAAGCGTTCCGGCAGCAGGACCTCGATGGGCGAACCGATGAGCGCGTCGGGAGCATGCCCGAACAGCGCGGTGACCTGGAGATTGGCAAAGATGATTTCGCCGCGCGAGTCGATGATGACCATCGCATCGGGGGCGGAGTCGAGCACGCTTCGGACAAGCTCGGACGACAGCATGCGCATCGCTTCGTGTGCCGCAGTGGCCGGGGATGAGTGCATCGGCTTCCCGTCCGTGCAAGGCGCTCCAGGAGTCGGGTCTGCGTCGGGCATCAGGCCGGGCCCCGCGCGGCGAATCCACCCTGGGACACCAGCCTGGCTAACAAGTCGATCTGCTCCTGCTGCTGGCGAAGCAGCGCCGCGAGTTGCTCCGTGCGCAGAGCATCCATCTTCTCGTGCAGCGCCATGATCTCGATTTCCGCCTTGAGGTTCACCTCGTAGTCATGCACGGCCATCTGGCGATCGATGGCCGCCTGGCGGTTCTGGCTCATCATGATGATGGGTGCCTGCAGCGCGGCCAGCATGGACAGGAGCAAGTTGAGGAAGATGAAGGGGAACGGGTCGAACGCGACGCGCGCGAACCAGGCGTTGAGCGTGACCCAGGCGGCCAGGATCGCGCAGAAGATGAGGATGAAGGTCCAGGACCCGCCGAGTCGTGCCACTCGATCGGAGACGCGTTCTCCAAGAGTCAGCCTCTCTTCGAGGTGCCTGCCCGGATCTTCGGCAATCGTCCGGCGCGCAATGGCGCGTTCCAGCGCCTTGCGTTCACTCTCTGCGAGCTGATGTGGCTGGCGGCCAAACCACTTGTTCGCCGCATGAGTGAAGTCGAGGTTCATCGGAGCTCAAGCGTGAACTTGAGCGCGCATCCGGTCGTCGGCCTTGAAAAAGTGGCGCGCGTACGCGAGCAGTTGGCCGTCGGTCGGGTGGTCCATGGGTTGCACGGCGGATATCCGCGCTGAAATCGCCGGATGCGCGTGATTGAGGTACGTGTGCAGCTCGGTCTTGGCGCTGGCCGGGCCGACGACGAGGATCGCGCCCGCATGGGCGATCGCCTCAGCCACGTGCTCGAGGTACTTCTTGTCGACCGGGGCATGCCCGCTGTCGATCGAGTGCGCCTTGTGATGGAGGTGTTGATGAGGTTTGGAGCTGTGCACGATCACGGTCTCACTCGAGTCCGCGTTGAAGTGCACGACCTTCGCCTGCTGGTGGTCGATCCAGACGACCGCGTGGTAATGAGTTGGCATGGGGGAATGGTCTCGCGCGCGCCGTGTGAAAGGCATACGCAACCCTACGCATGTGGCTGCGGGCATCCCGCAGCGGTTCATCCAGAAGGCTGGACGAGGACGTGTGTTTCGAGCGTGCGCTCGCCATTGAGCGAGTTGGAGACGAGGCAGACGTGCTCGGCGCGGTCGAGCGCAGTACGCGCTTTGGCCTCGTCGACGCCCGGAGCAACCGTGAGCGTCGCGCGAGTCGCGAAGCGGGTGAAACGCGTGACGTTGTCGACGCGCTCCAGGGTGCCGGTGACCTCGCATTCGAGGTTCTGCCATTCCAGGCGCGCCGCGCGCGCGACGCCGCGGAACGACAGGATGAAGCAGTCGGCAACGGCGGCGCACAGCAGTGATTCCGGAGACCAGACCCCGCCGGGGCCGTCGAACTCCGGCGGTGGTGCGCTCGGGAGGTCATCGACGCCCGCGCTCCGGAGCGTGACGATGCCGCTCGCGCCGCCGGAAGCCGTGACGGGATAGTGGTGTGGATAGGGATGCATTTTCGATACCTCGCTTGTGTTCGATTCCCGCCCCTCAGGGACCGCGCGCCTGTTTGAGCGACACGATGCCGAGCGCACGGAGCACATATTTCTCGTACACCGGCGTGACCGATCCGGTGCGGACCTTGCGCAGGAAATATTTCTCGAATGCGATTTTGGCAAGATGCACCCATTTGCCCATCTTCGCCCAGGTGACATTGCGCGGCGGAATCTCCGGCAGCGCGACGAACGCGGCGCCGGTGTCGCCGAAATCCGCAAGGCAGATGGCGTTCCATGTGGCCTGCGCGGTCGCCGGTGTGCCCGCGATGTCGGCCGCGATGTTCTCGCAGATGGCGCTCACCATCGACTCGATCATGTATCCAGTCTTGGGTGCGCCGGTCGGTACCGGCGTCGCCTCGACCGGCGGTATCGCGACACACACGCCGGCCGAGTAGATGTTGCGGTACTTTTTCGAACGCTGATGCTCGTCGATGAGCACGAAGCCGCGCGGATTGCAGAGCTCCGGGACCGCGGCGACGGCGTCGACCCCTTTGAATGCGGGCAGCACCATGCCATAGCGGAAGGGCAGCGCATGTTCCTTCTTCGGTTTGCCGTCGTCGTCGTGCTCGACCACTGTCATTTCACCCGCGGTGACCCCCGTGACCCTGGCATTCGTGATCCACTTGATGTGGCGCTCGCGAAGCACGGACTCCATGAGGCCCTTGCTGTCACCGACACCGCCGAGGCCCATGTGGCCGATGTACGGTTCGCTGGTGACGAAGGTCATCGGCACCTTGTCGCGCAGTCTGCGCTTGCGAAGATCGGCATCGAGGATCATCGCGAATTCGTACGCGGGTCCGAAGCAGCTCGCGCCGGCGGCCGCGCCCACGATGATGGGTCCGGGATTCTCGAGGAATGCCTGGTAGGCCTCCCACGCGTGCGCGGCGTGCTCGTGCGTGCATACCGACTGCGTGAATCCCGCCGGCCCGAGGCCGGGCACTTCGTCGAAGGCGAGCTTCGGCCCGGTCGTGATCACGAGATGGTCGTAGGCGAGCACGGCGCCGTCCGCGAGCGTGAGGCGGTTGTCCGCCGCGTCGATACGCGTCACCGGCTGCTCTATCCACGCGATGCCCTTCGATTCCATGGGCCCGCGCAGCGCGACGCGTGTTTTCTCGCGCGTGCGCCACCCGACGGCGATCCAGGGATTCGACGGTGTGAATTCGAAGTTCGGCGAGCTGCCGATCAGCGTGATGCGATGTTCCTTGCCGAGCTTCTTGCGCAGCTCGTAGGCCGCGGGAACGCCGCCGACGCCCGCACCGATGACGATGACATGTGCCATTTTCAGACTCCTTTCGGCTCCGGACGCGGACGGCGCCGGAGGTACGCGTAGTACAGGACCGGGATCACGACGAGCGTGAGCACGGTGGAAACCAGGATGCCGAAGATCAGCGATACCGCGAGGCCGTTGAAGATCGGATCGTCGAGGATGAAGAACGCGCCGATCATGGCGGCGAGCGCGGTGAGCGCGATCGGTTTCGCGCGGATGATGCCGGCGCGCATGACGGCATCTTCGAGCGGCGTGCCGGAGCGGATTTCGTTATCGATGAAATCCACGAGCAGAATCGAATTGCGCACGATGATGCCGGCGAGCGCGATCATGCCGATCATCGAAGTCGCAGTGAACTGCGCGCCGAGCAACGCATGTCCCGGCATCACGCCGATGATGGTGAGCGGGATCGGCGCCATGATGATGAGCGGCAGCACGTACGAGCCGAACTGGGCCACCACGAGAAGATAGATCAGGATCAGGCCGACAGAATAGGCAAGGCCCATGTCGCGGAAAGTCTCGTAGGTGATCTGCCACTCGCCGTGCCACTTCACCGCGAGCGCGCGCGTATCGTCGGGCTGGTTCACGAAAAACTGTTCGATGGCGCCGCCGCCGGGCGGCTGGTCCGAGATCCGGCCGACCATGGAAAACATGCCGTACAGCGGGCTGTCGAGCCGTCCCGCCATGTCGCCGGTTACGTAGGCGACGGGTAACAGATCCTTGTGATAGATGGCACCGTCGATCGAGGTGGTTCGCGCGTGCACGAGCTCGGAGAGTGACATGGCCATGCCGTCGGCACCGCGAACCTCGAGCGAGAGCGCCGAATTCAGATCCGCCTTGTCCGCGATGGCGAGCTCGAGCCGCACGGGAATCGGATCGCGCTCGCGACCCGCGTGGATGAAGGTGGCGTCCGTCGAACCGAGCGCCGTCGCCAGCGTATCGACGATCTGGCTCTGCGCGATGCCGGCCAACGCGGCCTTCTGCCTGTCCACCTCGACGACGATGCGCTCTGCGGGCGCTTCGAGACTGTCATCCGTGTCGACGATGTCGGGCGTCGAGTCGAACAGCTTGCGCAGTTCGGCCGCCAGGCGACGCTGGTCTTCGTAGCGGGGCCCATACACCTCGGCGACGAGTGGCGCGAGCACCGGCGGGCCAGGCGGCACTTCGACGACCTGCACCGATGCGCCAAACCTGCGGCCGATGGCGGCCAACGCGGGGCGGGCGGCGAGCGCGATTTCGTGGCTCTGGCGTGAACGATGATGCTTGTCGACCAGGTTCACCTGGAGATCGCCGAGTTCGGCCGAGCGCCGCAGGTAGTACTGGCGCACGAGTCCATTGAAATTGATCGGCGCGGCCGTTCCCGCATACGCCTGGTAATTGCTCACTTCGGGAATCCGCTGCACTTCCTGCGCGAGCTCGTCGAGCAGGCGCGCCGTGGTCTCGAGAGGGGTGCCTTCGGGAAGATTGACCACCACCTGGAACTCGGACTTGTTGTCGAAGGGCAGCATCTTGAGCACGACGAGTTTCACGGCGGCGAGTCCGACCGCGAGCACGATGGCACCGAGCACCGACCAGTAGAGTGTGTGCCGCCTTTTTCGTGAATCCTTGCCGCCGAGGAATGGGCGCAGCGCACGCTCGAACAGCCGGCGCATCAGCTTGCTCTCGGTTTCTTCGTGCGCCGGTGCGTGCGAACCCAAGAGCTTGCGGCACAGCCAGGGCGTCAGGATCAGCGCCACGGCGAGCGAGATCAGCATGCCCATGCTCGAGTTGATCGGAATGGGGCTCATGTACGGGCCCATGAGGCCCGTCACGAACGCCATGGGCAGCAGCGCCGCGATGACGGTGAATGTCGCCAGGATCGTGGGGCCACCGACTTCGTCGACCGCGCGCGGTATGAGCTCGCTCATCGAGCCGCCGCCGAGTTGCCGATGGCGATGGATGTTCTCGACCACCACGATGGCGTCGTCGACCAGGATGCCGATCGAGAAGATGAGTGCGAACAGCGAGACCCGGTTGATGGTGAAGCCGTACGCCCAGGAAGCGAACAATGTCGCCGCCAGAGTCACGATGACTGCCGTGCCGACGACAATGGCCTCGCGTCGTCCCATCGCCAGTATCACCAGCAATACCACCGATGCGGTGGCGAACAGCAGCTTCTGGATCAGCTTCTTCGCCTTGTCGTTCGCCGTGACGCCGTAGTTGCGTGTGACGGTGGCGCGGATGCCGGCCGGAATGTACGTGCCCTCGAGTTGATGCACGCGCGCGATGACCTGGTTCGCCACGTCGATGGCGTTCTCGCCCGGCTTCTTCGAGATCGCCAGCGTCACCGCAGGCGCGTGCCTCTCGGGTTCGAGGCCTTCGCTCGCGGCGCCGGGACCGGTGCCGGTCCACACGTAGGAATCGGGCTGATCCGGGCCGGCGGAGACGTTCGCCACGTCTTCGAGGAATACGGGCTTGCCATTGCGCGCGCCGACGACCACCGCGGCCACCGTATCGCGGCCCGCGAGAAAAGCGCCGGCGTCGACCGCCAGGGACTGGTTGTCGTTCACGAGCGTGCCGGCGTGCTGCACGACATTGGCCGCGGCAAGCGAGGCCAGCAGATCCGACACGGTGAGCCCGTATCCCGAGAGCTTCTGAGCATCGAGCTCGACACGTACCGTGTTCTGCCGGCCGCCGATCACGGTCACGTTCCGGGTGCCGGGAACTCGCTTGATCTCTGCCTCGATGGAGCGCGCCACCTGGCCCAACTCGAAGCTGCCGCGCGCGGGATCGGACGTTGACAACGTGACACTCACGATGGGCACATCGTCGATGCCTTTCGGCTTGATGAGCGGCTGCAGGATGCCGGCATTCGCGGGACGCCAGTCCTGGTTGGAATAGACCGCGTTATAGAGCCGCACGATGGCTTCCGTGCGCGGCTCTCCGACCTCGAACTGCACACTGAGCACGGCCATGCCCGGACGCGAAACCGAAGTGATGTGCTCGACGCCGGAAATCTCGCCGAGAACTTTTTCCATCGGCGAGGCGACCAGGTTCTCCACCTGCTCGGACGATGCGCCCGGGAAGGGTACGAAGATGTTCGCGAAGGTGACGTCGATCTGCGGCTCTTCCTCGCGAGGCGTGACCATGACGGCGAACACCCCCATGAGGAGTGCCGCCAGCGCCAGAAGAGGCGTCAGCTGGTTGTCGAGAAAACGACGCGCGAGGCGGCCGCTGAAGCCAAGCGGCTGGTTCACGAGGCGGGCTCCGCGCCCGGAAGCGACTGGCCGAGTCTTGCGGTGGCGGCGACCGGGTCCAGTGCCACGTGTTCTCCGGCGACGAGGCCCGCGAGAATTTCAACTTGTGCGCCGAAGCGATGTCCGACGCGCACCTGGCGCAGCGATGTCCTGCCGTCGCTGCCGATGACGTAAACCCCGTTCAGTTCGCCTCGCTCCACGAGCGTGGCGAGGGGCACCAGCAGACGATCCGCTTCGCCCACCACGAATCCCACCTTCACGAACATGCCGGGGTAGAGGTCCGCGGCGTTCTCGGGTAGTTCGAGTCGCGCACGGAAAGTGTTGGCAGGGGCGGTGGCTTCGGGAAACACCGTGAGTTTCTTCGCTTCGATTCGCGTGCCGTTGACGTACACGGCGGCTTTGCGAATGCGCCGCACCTGGTCGACCATGGACTGCGGCACGTCGACACCGACACGCAGGAACTGCAGCGAAAGCCCGCTCATGATCAGCGAGCCGGGATTCACGGTTTCGCCGACTTCGACGTGCCGCCGCGTGACGATGCCCGCATACGGCGCGCGGACCTCGGTGTACGCCACTCCTTCACGCGCGCTTTCGAGAGCGGCGCGGGAGGCAGCGAGGCGCGCCTTGGCGGAATCATTCGCCGCGGTGGCTTCATCGAGCGTCGCCTTCGGGATCACGCCGCTCTTGAACATCTCGGTCATGCGCTCGAATCGTGACTGCGCCTCGATGGCGCGCGCCTGCGACTCCCGCAGCGCGGCTTCTGCCTGCAGCAGGCCGGCGCGCTGTTCCGTGGCGCGCAGGCGGACGATGACCGCACCGGCGGGCACGAAGTCGTTCACGTCGTAGAGGATCTCGACCACGCGACCGGACGTCTGCGCAGCCACGGTGCCCTGGTTGACTGCCTCGATGGTGCCGTCGAGCTGGCGCTCGAGCGGCGTACGTTCCGGCCGGATTTCCATAGACGCCAGCGGCGGAGCCTGAACGCCCGTGGAGGGAGTGCTCGTCTCACTACCGCAGGCAGCCAGCGCCGCCGCGAGGGCGGCAAGCGTTGCCCGGCGCGTGACCACGGCGAGGACTTTCAATTGAAGGCCGCGCCGACGCGGCAGCCGGCCTTCTTCAGGATGATGGCGAGCGGGCAGAAGCCGGTGAATGCCGACTGCAGCAGGT
>Ga0315910_10000900_pt1 | contig 28122 bp, 20 predicted proteins | sample EdamamesoilMG_FD_204470 | JGI IMG/M metagenome (GOLD analysis project Ga0315910, IMG submission 204470) | Garden soil microbial communities collected in Santa Monica, California, United States - Edamame soil | ecosystem: Environmental > Terrestrial > Soil > Garden | place: USA: California... | reverse complement strand
AACGACTCGGAATCGTCATTTATCGGCCAAAGGAAATACTTCTTGCCGCATCGACCTTGTTCTCCGAAGTGTTCATCGAAACAGGATTCGAGTCATATCAGGCGCCCCAGGTGACCTACTCACCTGGAAAGGTGGTTAGTCCCCCGGAAGCGGGAGAAACGAGTCACACGTGGGGCTTGCGGGAAATGGAAGTTCCCGGCTGCGACTTCGATGGAGACGGCGTTCGAGTGTGCATAGTCGATTCGGGTCTTGAGCTGCACCCAGACATCGCACTGAAGCCGGGGCATGCGCGCTCGTTTACACAAGGAGAATCGACAGGCGACGAGCTCGGGCACGGCACTTTCAACGCGGGCATTATTTGCGGCGCCAGGAAGCCACAGACCGTGCCACGTTTTGGTGTCGCGCCGGGAGTCGAGCTCTTCGTCGCGAAAGTGTTTGGTCCCGCGGGCAGGGCATGCACCATGAGCTTGCTGGCTTCAATGGAATGGGCGCTGCAGAACGAATGCGAAATCATTTCAATGTCCATCGGCGAAAGCATTTCAGGCAACGCGAACCCAAATGGCTATATGGCGAGGGCTGCCCAACGTGCACTGGCGCTCGGAACGCTGACGATTGCCGGTGCCGGTAACGATAGCGATCGCTCAAGGCATCCGCCCTTGCTGAGGCGCGTCTCGTTTCCCGCAAATTGTGCGGGTGTCATGGCGGTGGGGGCGCTCCAGCCCTCCTTGCAGATGACTGACACCTCAAACGTCACTCGAAACGGTACAGGCGGAGCCGTCGACATCTCAGCGCCCGGTCTGGACATTCAATCTGCCGACATCTTCGGAAGTTATACGACGGCGTTTGGTACGAGCGTTGCCACACCACATGTTGCAGGCATTGCGGCTCTATTTGCTCAGGCCTGTCCGAAAATCCGGGGCCAGGCGCTGTGGGACCTCGTGGTTGCAAAGGCGCGACCACTGCCGCATCTGAAGTCCGATGAAGTCGGTGCAGGTATCGTGAGAGCGCCGCTTGCGACCGACGACTGTATCTGCGAAATCATGCAACCCTGTATGTGATGCATTCACTGCTCACGATCCGCACTCGCCATCGCTGAAAAATCGCGCCAGCCCGCCGACGGCAGACTGACCGAGTGTTAGTCGCCAGCCGGAAAAATGGCAAAGACACGCGCGTTTCATGTACGACGCTTCGCTACTCACACCACGCGCCCGCGTCGCCCGCCTCGCAGAAAATCTTCGACATTCAGCGCCAGCTCGTCCACCGCGCGCTGCCGCGCCTCAAACGCCGCCCACGCAATGTGCGGCGTCACGAGCAGATTCGGAATCCCCGCCTCGAACAACACACTGCCTTCCGTCGGCGGCTCCTTCGGCAACACGTCGATCGCGGCACCACCAAGGTCGCCGCCCTTCAGCGCAGCGACGAGCGCCTCGAGATCCACTAGCGCACCGCGCGCCGTATTGATGAGCAACGCATCCGGCTTCATGAGCGCCAGCTCGCGCTTGCCGATCATGCCCGTCGTCGCGGGCGTTAGCGGGCAATGCAACGAGAGCACATCCGCAGTGCGCAGTAGTTCGTCCAGCGTGCACCGCACGACGGAACCCTGCGGCGCAGATTCTCCTCCACCCTGGCGCTTCGCAACCAGCACTCGCATCCCGAGCGCATCCCGCGCCGCCTTTGCGACAGCCTGGCCGAGAACTCCATAACCAACAATGCCGAGCACCTTGCCCGACAGCTCGCGGATAGGCGCCCCGGGCACGGTGAATTGCTCGGACCGCGACCAGGTCCCATCGACAGCCGCCTGCCCGTACTCACGCAGCCGATGGGTCAACAGCAGAATCGACCCCAGCACGTGCTGAGCCACCGACACGGTGCAGTACTCGCGGATATTGCAGACGGCGATGCCGAGCTCGCGGGCAGCTTCGAGATCGACATTGTTGGTGCCGGTCGCCGTAAGTCCGATGAACCGCAGCCCCGGCACCGCCCGCATGCGCGCCCGCGTGATGTTCAGCTTGTTGGTGAGGATGAACTCGACACCGGCAATCCGTTCGTCCACTTCAGCATCGGTGGACGTGGCATGCAGCGTGATGCCGGGCAGCACCCTTTCGAGCTGCGTGGTGTCGAGGTCGTCGTGGCTGACGGTTCCAAAATCCAGGAATACGGCTCTCATCCATTCCCTCAAGGCAGCCTATCTAGTTCTCCTGGCGGGCGGCAGGCGACGGTGCCAGGCCCGCGGGGGCTGCGAGAGTACCACCGCTGGTGGTGGTGACGGCAATGGCGGGCGGAATCAGCTTGTACATCACGGGGGTGACGAGGCGGGCCAGCAGCGTAGAAGTGATGAGCCCGCCGATGATCACCCACGACATCGGCGAATAGAGTCCGATGTTCTGCAGCGCGAGCGGCAGCAGGCCGCCGATGGCCGTCGCCGACGTGAGCAGGATGGGCAGGAACCGGATCTCGCCAGCCTGTTCGATGGCTTCATCGAGCGGCATGCCCTGCTCGCGCAACTGGTTGGTGAAATCCACGAGCAGGATCGAGTTCTTGATCTCGATGCCCACGAGTGCCACGAAACCGATCGACGCGACGAATGAGATGTCATTTCCCGACAGCAGCAGCATCAACAATCCACCGAACACGCCGAGTGGCACGACGGTCAGAACGATGAGCGTCGATTTGAAATTGCCGAACTCGAGCACGAGGATGGCAAAGATGCCGAAGATCGCAACGATAATGGCGATACCGATGCCGCCAAACGCCTTCTGCCCGGCTTCCTTCTCACCGCCCAGGGAATAGTGGTACCCGCGCGGCCACTGCATCGCGTCGAGCTTCGCGGTGATCTCGGTGGTCAGTTGTCCGATGTTGAACCCTTCCTGCGCGTCCGCGTCGATGGTCATCGCGCGTTCGCGGTTGAAACGCTGGATCAGCGTGGGCGCCTTCTCGAACTCGAGCGTCGCGAGCTGAGATAGCGGCAGCGAAGATCCGCCCAGGGAAGGCACGCGCACTTCATCGAGCGCTGCGAACTCGGCCTGCTGGGTGATGGGCGTGCGCACGACGATCGGGTATTGCTCGCCGGTGGTGTCCTTGTACGTGCCAACCGGAATGCCGGCGACCGACAGGCGCACCGCGCGGTCGAGTTCCGCTGTCTGCACGCCTAACTGCTGCGCCTTCCGTGAATCGATGCGCAGCTTGAGATTGGTGCGCGCCACATTGAGCGGGTTCCGGACATCCCGCGTACCCGGCGTCGCCTTCACCAGCTCTTCCACCTTTCGGCTCAGCTGCTCGATGACGTTCAGGTCGTTGCCGATCACGCGCACGGAGATGGGCGCGGAAATCGGCGGGCCGTTGGCGAATTCCTTCACATATATATGTGCGCCCGGATAACGGCCCAATCGCCCGCGCAGCTCTTCCAGCATCTGCGGTGTTTCGCCGGTGTCGTACTCATGCAGCTGGACGAACACCTCGGCGTAGTTCGCGGCGTCATTCTTCTGGATGTGGTTGTAGTAGATCTGCGGGTTGCCGTGGCCCAGGTTCGAGAACCAGCTGCGCACTTGCGGCATGCTGCGCAGCTCGTCTTCCACGAAATGAAGCGCGCGATCGGTTTCCGAAAGGGCGGTGCCGTTCGGAGATTCCACCTGGATCAGGAACTGCGGCGTATCCGCCTTGGGGAAAAGGCTGGACCCGATCACGGGCACGAGCGCCGCGGACAGCAGCAGCGAGCCGCCGAGCGCAGCCGCGACGGTGAACTTCGGCCGCGCGAGGCACCAGTGCAGCGCCGGCCGGTAGTAGTTATGGATCACGCCCATGACGCGGCGGAGGAACTGGTTCTCGTGTCCCTGCGCCTCTTCCTTGAGCACGCGGCTCGCGATGAACGGAATGATGAACAGCGCGAGCAGCAGAGAACCGATGATGGTGGTGACCACGGCCATGGGCAGCACACGGATGAACTTGCCGGCGGTGCCGGGCAGCGCCAGCAGCGGCAGGAACGCAAAGATGAGCGTCGCGGTACACCCGAGGATGGCCACGAAGATCTGTCGCGTTCCGTCCAGCGCCGCTTGCACACGTGACTTCCCCATGCGCAGGTGGCGGGCAATGTTCTCCACCACGACGATGGAATCATCGACGAGCAGACCGAGGGCAACGACGAAGCCGGCAATCGACAGCTGGTTCAGCGAGTAGTCGAGAAAGTAGAGGCAGGCGAGGCCAAACGACAGCGACAGCGGTATGGACACCATCACGATGCCGGCGGCGCGCCAGCCGAGTGGCAGCAGCGTGAGCATCACCAGCGAGATGGCGATCGCGAAATCGAAGTAGAGACGGTTCAGCCGGTTGCGCACGTTCTCCGACTGGTCGAAACCGATCTCGAGCGACACGCGCTTGGGAAGATTCGCGCCATAGGCTTTCGCCGCAGCCACGACGCGCTCGCGCACCTCGAGAATGTTGTAACCGTCTTTCTGGTTCGCGGTGACGAACACGGCGCGCTTGCCCTTGAAGCGGCCGGTGTAGCTGTACGCCGCGGTGTTCCAGCTGACCTCGGCCACGTCGCGAATGCGCACGATGCGCCCGTCGACGGATGCGATGACGGTGTCGCGCACCTGGTCCAGCGAGGTGTAACTCCCCGACGTCTTCAGGCTGAAGCTGCGTGACCCCAGGTCCACGAAGCCGGCGGGGATGTTGGCGTTCTCGCTCTGCACGGCGCCGATCACCTGCGCCGGCATGAGATTCAGCTCGGACATGCGCCGCAGATCGACCGCTACGCGAAGTTCGCGAGCCGGGTAAGCCCATGTTTCGGAAGTGCGAACACCGTCGACGGTCTTGAGCGTGTCCTTGAGCTCGCGCGCGTAGTCCTCGAGCTCGCGGTACGGAGCATCGTCGGACACGAGCGCGATCTGGATGGTGTTCACGAGGCCCGGCGAGAAGCGCCGGATGATGACCTGCGTTTCGGGCGGCATCTCCGGCCGCAGCGCATTGACCTCGCGTGTCACCTCGTCGAACTTCTTGTCGGCATCGACGAAGGTCTCGAACTCCACGGCGGTGAACGACACGCCGTCGCGGATCGAGGTCTCCATCTTCATCACGTCGTCGAGCGCGGCGATGCGATCCTCGATGGGCTTCGACACCAGCCGCTCGAGATCCTTCGGGTCCGCGCCGGGGTAGATAGCCGCGATGGTGTAGCCGGGAATCTTGAAGTAGGGGTCTTCCTCGCGCGGCACCTTGTTGAACGCGAACCAGCCGAGGGCGATCAGGCACAGGAAGGCGACCAGCGTGAACTGGTAGCGGCGGATCGGAAACTCGAGAAACGTCATGTGGCCTCCCTGGCGCCGCTGTCAGCCTTCGGCGTCGGTCTTCGGCACGTTTCCGGCCTGTTTGCTCGTGTCGCGGATGATCTCCACGGCTTCGCCGTTCTCGAGGAACAGGGCGCCATCGGTCACCACGGCCTCACCACTCGAGAGTCCGCTCTCCAGCGCGATGCTGTCGGCGGTGATGAACGCCACGCGCACGTTGCGGCGCTCGGCCTTGTTGCCATCGACCACGAACACGCTCGCGCGATCGCCGTCACCCTCGACCAGCGCCGACATCGGCACGTAGGTCAGCGGTGGCGCTTCGGTCGTCGGCGCAAGACGCAGCCGCGTCACGAGTCCGCTGACCAGCCGCGGCGGCGGCGAATCGAACTGCACTTCGATGGGAAACATCCCGGTGCGTTCGTCCGCGGCGCTCGCGACCTCGACGATGGTTCCCGTCATGGGCTGGCCGGGGAACGCATCCATGCGGATCTCGCCCTTGTCGCCGAGCTTCACGTTGACGATCTCGCGGTCGGCCAGCGCCGCTCGCACGACGTAGCCGCGCCCGCTCTCGCCAAACACGAGCACGGGGCTGCCAGCGGGGACCAGTTCTCGCTCTTCGGCGAGCTTGCGCAGCACCTTGCCGTCGCGCGGCGCGGTGATGACGGAATAGCCGAGGTTGAACTGCGCGGAGTTGTACTGCGCAGCGGCCATCGCCGCCTGCGTTCGCAGATCCTGGAGCTGCTCGAGGCTGATGACCTGGTCGGCGTAAAGATTCTCGCCGCGCTTGAGATCGCGCTGCGCCTTGTCAGCCAGCTGTCGCGCCTGTTCCACCTGCGCGCCGACTTCGGTGAGTTCGATCTCCGCGAGCCGCTGGCCCCGCTTCACCACGTCGCCTTCCTGCACGTAGATGCGGCGCACGACGCCGCCCATCTTGAACGACAGGCGCAACTCGTGTTTCGTGGTGACGATGCCGCTGGTGTCGATGGGCGGCACTGCCGGCCCGTTGCTCGCATGCTGGATCCGAACCGGTGTCGGCCGCTCGGCCGTCGGTGCTTCCTGCTTGCCGCAGGCCGCGAGCATGGCGGTGGCCAGTGCGGTGGTCATCAGCAACGCGGCGAGGCTTCGGGAATTCTTCATGACCATGGCCTGTCCTTAGTTAGTCGCGGGCGGCAGCGGCAAGTTGCCCGCGGCAGTGGCGTAATCGAGCTCGGCCTGGCGCGCGAGCACCGAAAACCGAGTGACGTTGAGGTTCAGTTCCGCACTCGTCAGGCTGGAACGCGCATCGATGAACTCCACCTGGCTGATCGCGCCTTCGTCGCGCTTGCGGCTCGCGATGCGGAATGCCGCGCGGGCCGCTTCGGCGCGTGCATCGGCGGTCGCCAGTGAATCGGCGCTGGTGTTGAGCCGGTCCAGCGATTGCTGGACTTCCAGCTGCACCTGCTGCGTGAGTTCATCCAGTTGAGTCGCGGCCTTGCGCGCAGTGGCCGATGCCTGGCGCACGGCGGCGCGGCGCGCGCCGCCATCGAAGAACGTCCAGTGGAAGAGCAGCGAGATCGTGGAGTAGTCGCTGCCGCGGCCGAATTCATATTCTTCGCCCTGGATGCCGGCATCGGCGCCCAGTGAAAGCGAGGGCCAGCGATCGGCCCGCGCAATATCGACCTGCGCTTCGCTGGCGCGTGCGACGTGCGTCAGTTCGGCGAGCTCGGGGCGATTGGCGAGCGCCGAGGCGCGCAGATCCGCGAGCGCCAGCGTTCGGGCGGTCACCTCCGCGGCCACGTCGGCATTTTCCAACGCGGTGTCGAGCGGGCGGTTGAGCAGGAAGTTGAGGTAGCTCTGCGCCTGCGCGGCAAGGTTCTGTGCCTCACGGGACTGCTGGGTGACGGCCAGCAATTCGGCGCGGGCGCGCAGCACCTGGTCCTGCGTGATCTTGCCGTTGCGATGCAGGGAATCGTTGACGCGCAGGTTCTCGTTGAGCAGCGCCACGCTCGCGTCGACGATGCCCTGGGTGCGCATCGCCGAAAGCCAATGCAGATAGCCCACCGTGATGTCGCGCTTGAGCTGGCGCGCCAGTGCGACGTGTGCGTACTCGCTGGCGCCTAACAACTCGCGCTGGGCGCGCACCGCGGCGGGAATGGCCAGCTGGAGCAACGGCATGCGCAGCGTGATGCGTGTGTCCTGTTCCTCTTCGCGAAGGAAGGCGATGGTCTCGTCCTGGACCACGGGAAACCGCGGCGGCTGTCCCTGCGCGATGAGCAGGTCGTTGAGCGTCTGGTACGCCGGATTCAGCGCCTGTCCCAGCGGTAGTTCGATGGTGCGGCCGCCCTGCGCCCGCGTGTAACGCGCGTCGAGAGCGAGCTCGGGAAAGTAGCGGGCGCGTGCTTCCGCGAGCGCGGCGGTGGATCGCTCCACTTCGAGCGCCTGCGCCTGCAACGCGAGATTCGACTTCAGTCCTTCGCGCACGTAGTCGTCGATGACCGCGGCGACGGGACGTCCGGCCTGCGCTGGAGCGTCCTGCGCGGTTGCTGGCCCTGCAAACCACGCCATCGCGAGTGAAAGGCAAGCGCCAGCAACTCTCAGATGTGTAGTCGCTGGACGCTTGTCTAATGTGGGGCACGCACAATCCATGTACCGAAGTCCTTCAGATCAGGCTTTGAGATCCCGGATGATCATGCTGATCGCGTGATCGATGAGCGCCTTCGCGGTGACGCCATGGTGGGTCAGCGCGTGAGCCTTGTTGGTGGTGAGCTGGATGATTCCGTGCATGAATCCCCAGAGCGTGACGCTCATGAGAATCGGCGAACCGACGTCGGCCCGGATGCTGCCGTCGCGCACGCCGCTTTCGATGGAGGCCACCAGCGCTGCCTGCAGGCGGTCGCCGCCCTGCGCGCAGGCCTGTTCCGACGGAGAACTCTCGGCGGGTTCTGTCGACTGCACTTCGCAGCGCGCGAGCGCATCGAAAAGCACCGGGAATTCCTGCGAGAAGGCGACGTAGGCGCGGCCCATGGCGCCCACCTGTTCCAGGCCGCTTTTGTTCCGTTCGGCGGCTTCGATGAAACGCGCATGGAGCATTCCCATGGCGCGTTCCGCAAGTCCGAACATGAGGTCCGAGCGGTCCTGGAAGTACACATATAAGAGTGCGCGCGACAGCCGCGCACGGCGCGCGACGTCGTCCATGGTCAGTGCATCCAGGCCGACCTCGCGGCCGGCGGCTTCTGCGGCGTCGACGATTTCCGCCCGACGGCGCTCCTTTTCTTCAAGTCTGCGTTCAGCGATGTAATTCATATGGGCGGGAAGCCTAGGCTTTCCCCTGACGCCATGTCAATTAATAGAGCACTGTGCAAAACGTCAGTATTCGCAAATGCGAACCCATCGCATTTACATCGGCCGCCCCCAAACCTCATACTCGCGGCCGTGACTCCTACAGATCTGCCGACCCGAAGCCCCCATCCGCTCGCCGAACTCCGGCGCGGAGAGGTTGCGGTCGTCGCCGGGCTCGCCGAGCACGCGGGCTTCGATGATGGGCGCGGTAGCGGTGTCGTCCTGCTGGCCCGATTGCGCGATCTCGGTTTCGTGCACGGCGCGCGGTGCGAAGTCATCGCGAAGATGTGGCCGGTGGGCGACCCGATGGTGGTTCGCGTGGGGGGATCGACCTTTGCGCTGCGCCGTACCGAAGCCGCCGCCGTGAAGGTCACCCGCCTCGAGGAAAAACCCGCGGCGCACGCGCAGCTGGCGGCGAAGGGCACCAGCGCCGCGCTCGCCTAGCTTTCCTCCGAAAGCCTTCCGATCAAGTCCATGGACGCCGTCGTTTCAACCCCGTCGTTGCGAGTCGCGCTGATCGGCGTACCCAACTGCGGCAAGACCGCGCTCTTCAACCGCCTGACCGGCAGCCGCCAGAAGGTCGCTAACTACCCGGGCGTCACCGTCGAACGCCGCGAAGGCGAACGCACCGCGCTGGACGGGCGGGTGCTGCGAATCCTGGACCTGCCCGGCACGTACAGCCTGAGCCCTACCACGCTCGACGAAGCCATCACGCGCGACGTGTTGCTCGGTCGCGTGGCCGACGCGCCGGCTCCGGAACTCGTGGTCTGCGTAGTGGATGCCGTGCATATGCCCATCGGGCTGCGGCTTGCGCTCGAAGTGAAGCGCCTCGGCCTGCCCATGGTGCTGGCGCTCAATCGCATGGACGTCGCGAAGAAGCGCGGCGTACACATAGATGTGTCGCGCCTATCCACCGAACTCGGCGTGCCCGTAATGCCGACCATCGCCGTGAAACGCGGCGGTGCGGACGCGCTCATCGAAGCCATCCAGCCGGCGCGCTGGGAACACCATCGCCGCACCACGGCTCCTGTGTGGCAGGACGCGACGCCGGAAGATGCCGAACAGACGCAGGCGGACCTGCGCGGGTTGCTCGCGGCCGTGGGATACACCACGCCGAGGGAGAGCCCATGGATGGCGCGCTTCGATGCAGTGCTGCTGCATCCCGTCTACGGATTACTGGTGTTGATCGCCGTCATGTTCATCATGTTCCAGGCGGTGTTCAGTTGGGCGGAAGCGCCCATGGACTGGATCGACGGCGGCATGGCGGCGCTCGGCGAGTTCACGGCGGCAAGCCTGCCGGAGGGCCCGGTTGCAAGCCTGCTGGTCAACGGCGTCATCGCCGGTGCGGGCGCGGTGCTGGTCTTCCTGCCGCAGATCCTGATCCTCTTCCTCTTCATCCTCGCGCTCGAGGATTCCGGTTATCTGCCCCGTGCTGCCTATCTACTCGACCGCATGATGGGCGGGGTGGGGCTGTCGGGCCGCGCGTTCATCCCGCTGCTGTCCAGCTTCGCCTGCGCCATTCCCGGCATCATGGCCGCGCGCACCATCCCGAGCTGGCGTGACCGCCTGACCACCATCATGATCGCGCCGCTCATGACCTGCTCGGCACGGCTGCCGGTGTACGCACTGCTCATCGGCGCGCTGATCCCCGCGAAGAGCGTGGGCCCGTTCAACCTGCAGGGCCTCGTGATGTTCGCGCTGTACGTGGCGGGCATCCTGTCCGCGCTCATCGTGGCCTTCGTCATGAAGCACTTCGCCGGTGCGCGGCAATACTCGCCGCTGATGCTCGAGCTGCCGGACTACCAGTGGCCGCATGCCGGCAACCTGTTGTTAGGCCTGTGGGAGCGCGTGAAGATCTTCCTGTCGCGCGTGGGCGGCATCATTCTCGCATTGATGATCGTCCTGTGGTTCCTGTCCAGCTACCCGGTGCCGCCCGATGGCGCCACCGGTCCGCCGATCCAGTACAGCTTCGCGGGAAGACTCGGCGCAATGCTCGAATACATTTTCGCGCCCATCGGCTTCAACTGGCAGATCTCGATTGCGCTGGTCCCCGGGCTCGCAGCCCGCGAAGTCGCGGTCAGCGCGCTCGGCACGGTGTACGCGATGTCCGCCGCAGGCGATGACGTGGCGGGGCAACTCGAACCCGTAATCGCGGCCACCTGGAGCCTGGCGACGGCCTGCTCGTTGCTCGCCTGGTACGTGTTCGCGCCGCAATGCCTGTCGACGCTCGCAGTCGTGAAGCGTGAAACCAACTCGTGGCGATATCCCATCATCATGGCGGCGTACCTGTTCGCGCTCGCGTACGTCGCCTCGTTCATTACGTATCGCGTCGTCGGGGCGCTGGCGTAAGGTCCGCGCATGGCGCAGCAGATCCTCGTCGCCGTCATCGTCGTCATCGCTTTCGCGGCGAGCGTGTGGAAGCTCGCGCCGGCGCGACAGCGCCTGCGCGCGTTGCTGGCGCTCGACGGATGGGCCGCGCGTCACCCGCGTCTCGCAGGCTGGCGTGAGCGCCGGTTGAAGCCGCGCATCCAGCGAGCAGCGGGCACCGGTTGCGCCGGCTGCGCCGCGAATGTCGGCGTCCGTCCGCATCACCCGCCGCGGTGACCGCTGCCTTGCGAGCAGCATTGCTCCTGTTGATCCTGGCCGCGGGTGCGGCTCACGCGGCCGAACGGCGGCAACTGAAGGACGACGCGGGCGACACCGTCAGCATCGGCGCCGAACCTTGCCGCATCGTGTCGCTGGCCCCCGGCACCACCGCAATGTTGTTTGCCGCCGGCGCCGCGCATTGCCTGGTCGGCACCATCGCGCACAGCGATGAACCCGCCGAAGCCGCACGCGTGCCGGTCGTGGGTGACGCGGAAACCCTGGATTTCGAGCAGCTGATCGCCCTGCGTCCCACCGTGGTTGTGGTGGCGGTCGACGTCGTCCAGCGCGTGCGCATCGATCGCATACGGGCGCTCGGCATTCCCGTCTACCAGGTGCACGTGACACGCCTCGCGCAGATGCCAGAATCGTTGCGTCGTCTCGGCCGGCTTGCGGGCACCGAGGCGATCGCGAATCGCAAGGCCGACGGGCTCGCCGCCGAACTCGCCGCGCTCGACAGGAAATTCCGCAATCGCGCGCCCGTTCGGGTGCTGTACCAGATCTGGGACCGGCCTATCTACACGATCGGCGGCAAACACGTGATCACCGATGCGCTTCAGCTGTGCGGCGCCGTGAATGTCTTCGCCGATCTCGAGACCGCGGCGCCCGCCGTTACCCGCGAAGCGGCCGTGTTGCGCAATCCGCAGCTGATTCTCGCGTCGGCGCCACCGGGTGCCGCCGACGAATGGCTGGTCGAGTGGCGCAAGTTCCCATCGCTGGCCGCGGTGCACGCCGGCCAGCTGGTGAGTCGAGTCGATCCGCGCATCGATCGCATGGGCCCGTCGGTCATCGAGGCGACAGGCGAACTATGCAAGGTGGTCGACGACGCACGCCTTGCACTCCCGATCGCGCGGTAGTTAGTCAGCCGCCCCCGGGCCGAGGCGTCGCCGGATGCGGCACGCCGGTTCCCAGGGGTGGAAACCGGGTCCGGGCGCCCTTTTTTGATCGACTTCGGGTGGAAATCCGGCGTTGCATATTTGCCTTAGTCTGCGAATTTCCCAGACCGGCCGCGCATCGTGACCACCTTGTCCTCGGCGTTCCCGTTAGAAGTCACTGGCGCGACACGCTTTCAGGATCGCCAAGATAAACAAAGAGTTGTGATCTGAAAATTGGACTCGCCGCGGTCAGCGACCCAGGCGACCACACACGGGTGTCACGACATTTCATGGCTCAGCAAGACATGCGGCCTGGCTGCAACTTTCTACGAAACGGGTATTGCTTGTGTACGCGATGTCGCTACACTCCAAAAAAATACTAACAATCGGTTTACGAATTATTTCGATTTGATTCGATTCAATTCAATACAGGGGGGGCATTGCAGTGTCCAAAGCATCGAAGAGATTGCGTCGTGAAGCCGTGAGCGCGAAAAAGCCGCGCGCATCGGATCTTTCCATACTCGCCATTGGAGCCACGCTGCTCGCGCCTTACGCGATGGCGCAGGACGCTGCGGCGACCAACACCGCCACGACAGAGAAAGCGGATGACGCTGGCGACGAATTGACCATCCTTGTAACCGGCGTGCGCGCAGCGCTTCAGTCGGCGCAGGAGGTCAAGCGCAACGCAGATACGATCGTCGACTCGATCACCGCTACTGACATCGGCGCGTTCCCCGACAAGTCCGTCGCTGAAGCGCTTCAGCGCGTACCGGGTGTCACCGTCAATCGCTTCGCCGCCACCGGCGACACAGCCCACTTCTCGGCTGAGCCTTCGGGCGTCATCGTCCGCGGCCTCCCCCAAGTGCGGTCCGAGTTCAACGGGCGCGACAGCTTCAGCGCCAATTCGTCGCGAGGCCTCGGCTGGGGCGACGTCTCCCCCGAACTGATGGCCGGTGTCGACACCTACAAGAATCAAACCGCCGAACTGATCGAGGGCGGTATCGCCGGCTCGATCAATCTGCGCACGCGTTTGCCGTTCGATTCGCAGGGGACCCTGTTCGCGCTTTCTGGAGACGTGTCTTTCGGCGATCTGTCGGAAGAATATAGCCCCAGCGTTTCCGGCATCTGGAGCAGCCGATTCGATCTGGGCGGCGGCGAGCTCGGCGTGATGGCCAATGTCGCCTATTCCGAAGTCCAGACGAACTCGGAAGGCATCCAATACGGCCGCATGGGCGTGTTCGAGAACGTGTTCCAGGCCAATGGCCTGAATTACATCCCCTCCAGCGTCTCGTTGCGCGACAACCTTTACGACCGCACGCGCGAGGGCGCTTCGGCCGCCGTTCAGTGGCAGAATTCAAGCGGCGCGCTGATCGCGACGCTGCAGTTCAACCACTCGAGCTATGAGAACGAATGGGAAGAATACGTAGCTGCCGGCCTTGCGTTCGACCTTTACGATCAGGTTGGCGATTACAAGGTTACGTCCTCGACCGTGCTCCAGCCGGCGATTCAGCCGGGTCCGGACGGAGTGTTGGGAACCGCCGACGACCAGGCGAGCTCCTTCACGTTTGACAGCCGGGGTAATTTCGAAAGCGGCATGATGACCACCGACATCGGTTGGTGGGGCAACAACAATGCCGAATCTGCCACCTACGCGCACAATGCCGCCGGCGAGGCCTTGGTCAATGCCTGCTACGGCTGGAACGGCTGCAACCCCACCCAGCGAGGCGTGGGTATCCAGACCGACACGCGCTTCAATTCGACCGAAAACGTGACCGACGACGTCTCACTGAATGTGAAATGGAATGCGTCCGATCGGCTGCTGTTCAATTTCGATATTCAGAAGATCGATGCGACGGTTTCCAACTACGACATCTCGGTCGGCCAGGCCTCCTACGGCAACTTCTCGCTGGATGCGACGGGCAGCGCACCGAGGGTCGCGTTCACCGCCCCCAGCAATGTCAACCTGTCGCCTGGCGGCACGACGAACCCCAACAATTACCGCTATCACTTCGTCATGGATCACACCGAGGACAGCGAAGGCGATGAGCTCGCCGTGCGCCTCGATGGGCAATTCAAGATGGAAACGGACTGGATGGATTCGCTGAAGTTTGGCGTCCGGCATGCCGATCGCGAACAGACCGTCCGTTGGGGCAGCTACAACTGGGCCAACATCGCCAACACCTGGTGCCAGAACGGGTCGTACTACAACATCGACAACCACACGGGCGGCCCCATCCCGGTTCCTCCGCTCCCGGGTGATCCGCCTGACCCGACCCGCTATGACGGCGATTGCAATGGCAACAGCTCGTCATGGAACGGCTATCCGGAAGGTCTTTATCAGAACCGAACCTTTGATACTGCCTTCTATGGTGGCGGTCGCGTTACGCCGAACGACTTTGTGTTCGCGAATATGGATGCACTGAAGAACCGGGACACCATCGCGGGCTTGAGCCGTGGGCAACTCGGCGTCGGCGCCTGGAACCCGATCTGCTCGGGCCAGGGAAACCGCGCTGACGAAGTCGATGGCTGTTACAGGCAGGCGGAAATCCTGGATATTTCCGAAGTCACGGATGCGGCGTACCTCATGCTGAAATTTGGCGGCAGCGACGAAGCCACCTGGGGCAGCGTCAAAGTCTCTGGAAATATCGGCGTGCGCTTTGTGAAGACGCAGGTTGAAAGCACGGGTTCGCTCGTCTTCCCAACCATCTCCGAGGGGCAGCGAGAATGTGAGCCAAATGTGCCGCAGGCGGGTCAGCCGCCGCCGGAGGTCCCCTTCACGATTGGCTGCTACATCACGGATGACATGTATGCCTTTGCTTCAGGGGGCTCGCTGATCCCCACTTCCCTGGGGAGCACGGCCGAACAGGACGTCAATACCTGGCTGCCGAGCTTCAACCTCAAGCTCGACCTCACTGACAGTCTGGTGTTCCGCTTTGGCGCGTCCCGCGCGATGGCACGCCCGGACATGGGCTATCTGAAGAACTTTTCAACGATCAGCATGGGCCTCGCGGACACGAACGACGCAGACGATCCGCGATGGATCAAGGATTCGTCGGGCAACATTACCGGAATGAACCCGACTTACAGCGCCGATTCTCAAAATCCGTTCCTCGAACCCACCACTGCGGATCAGATCGACTTCACGATCGAGAATTACTTTGCCGACGTGGGGTCGTTCTCGTTGGCGGTGTTCTTCAAGCAGTTCAACAACTACATCCAGTACGGCTCATACAACCGCGAAGTCACGCTGAATGGCGTGACCAACACCGCAATAGTCAAAGGCCCGATTCAAGGCGACGGCGCCTCGATGAGAGGCTACGAAGTCGCCTTCCAGCGCTACTTCGACTTCTTGCGCCCGCCCTTCGACGGGCTGGGTATGCAGGCGAACTACACCCACGTTGAAAACACCGGCATCAAGAACCAGAACACGACGATCGTTTCGAACGATGGCAGCGGCGGGACCAACGGCGGCGGCATTTCGCAGTCGGAGTCCATTCAAACTGACGCGTTGGAAGGGTTGTCGGAGAACGCGTTCAACCTGATCGGTATGTACGAGAAGGGGCGGTGGGGGGCGCGCGTCGCTTACAGCTGGCGTTCGGAATACCTCGTCACGGCACTCGATTGCTGCGTAGCGCTGCCGGTCTGGCAGGATGCTGCGGGCTTCCTCGATGCGTCGCTGCGTTTCCGGATCAATGACAACCTGGAACTCAACCTTCAGGGCAGCAATTTGCTCAACACCAAGACCGTACTTCTTCAGCAGGTCGACAACGACGGCTTGCTCAAGGACTACTCCTGGTTCCAGAACGATCGTCGTCTCCAGTTTGGTGTCCGATTCAAGCTGTAGTCGAGACGGGAAACGATGGTTAGCATTGGCGCGCCGCCCCCCTGGGGCGGCGCGCCTTGCATTTGGGGTCTTCGCGCCGCGCGCAAGGCTTTCTTGAATCTGGGCCGGAGCGTCCTGGATGAATAAACCTCTTGAGATCGTCGTCGTAGGGGGCGGGACTGCCGGCTGGATGAGCGCGGCGGCACTGGCGGGCGTTCTCACGCGACAGCAAGTGAGCGTGCGCCTGGTCGAATCCGACGAAATCGGCACGGTCGGCGTCGGCGAAGCAACGCTGCCGCAGATGAAGGAATTCAACGACTACGTTGGCATCATCGAATCCGACATGATGCGAAAGACGAACGCGAGCTTCAAACTCGGCATCGAATTCGTCGATTGGGGCAACAAAGGCGCCTCCTACATTCACCCTTTCGGCGCGCACGGAAAGCCGACGGGATCCATTGCGTTCCATCACCAATGGGTGAGAGCCCTCCAGGCCGGTCGCAGCTACAACATCGAGGACTTTTCCTACGCCATCGTCGCGGCGCGCAGGAACAAGTTCGAATTTCCTGCGGGCGATCAGACCGCAGTCAATTCAACGTACAGCTACGCCTATCATTTCGACGCCACCCTCTACGCGCGCTTCCTGCGCGATTTCGCCGAAGCGAGAGGCGCTCGCCGCACCGAAGGCAAGGTGGTCGACGTCGCGCTGCATCCCGAGAGCGGTGACATCGCTTCAATCAAACTGCAATCGGGAGAGAGCATCACCGGCGATCTGTTCATCGATTGCTCGGGTTTCCGCGGCCTTCTGATCGGCCGCGATCCCAAAAACGGCTACGAAGACTGGTCCAGGTGGCTGCCCTGCGACACGGCGCTCGCTGTGCCGTGTGCGCGCGCGGGCCAGTTTGCGCCCCACACTCGTTCGACAGCGCGCGAAGCAGGCTGGCAGTGGCGCATTCCCCTGCAGAGCCGTACCGGCAACGGCTACGTGTTTTCGAGCGCTTTCATCAGCGAAGACGCTGCCGCCGCGGCGCTGATGGAAAATCTGGACGGCGCTCCCCTGGGAGACCCCCGACTGATCCGCTTCAAATCCGGCCGGCGGCTCAAATCCTGGCGAGGCAATTGCCTGTCGATCGGTCTGGCCAGCGGCTTCCTCGAGCCGCTCGAATCGACCAGCATCTATTTGGTCCAGATGGCCATCGTCAATTTGCTGAAGCTGTTCCCGCGCAACCCCATCGACCCGATTCTGATCTCTGAATTCAACCGCCTGGTCGATCTCGAGTATGAGCGCGTGCGTGACTTCCTGATCCTGCATTACTACGTCAACACGCGTGACGATTCCGAGTTCTGGAAATACTGCCGGAACATGGATGTGCCCGACAGCCTGCGAGAGAAGATCGCGCTGTTCGTGCATCGCGGTCACATTGAAAAGTACAAGGACGGGCTGTTCGCACCGCCGAGCTGGCTCTCGGTATTCCTCGGACAAGGGTTGCGTCCCAAACACTACGATCGTCTGGCCGATAACATGGAGATGAGCGCCATGATCGAGGGGCTCGACACGGTGCGCCGGAGCATTCGAGAACGCGTCCAGGCAATGCCCGATCATGATGCTTTCGTTCGCGACTATTGCCCGGCGGCGGTCTCAGACCGCCCGCACGCCATGATGGGCGCTCACGCATGAGCCAGCCCATCGCCCGCGTCGTCGTCGTCGGCCGTGACGCCGCAGGCTGGCTCAGCGCGTTCGCGCTGCAGCGGGCCTTCGGCCGCACCGGCCTCACCGTGCAGGTGATCGAACTGCCCTCGCAGCTGAGCGCAGCCGACGTCTACGCGGCGCTCCCGACTCTCTCCAACCTTCACCGGTTGCTCGGTCTCGACGAAAACGAAGTCGTCAGCGCCTGTGCGGGCGTCTATGTGCAGGGTCAGCGCTTCTCCAGCTGGTCCAGGTCAAAACCCGACTTCATGCACGCCTACGACACGCAGGGCGTCGTCATCAACCATGTCGATTTCATTCAATACTGGGTCAAGGCGCGCGCCGAAGGCCTCGCCGTCGATCTGGAGGATTTCTGCCTCGGTGCCGCAGCCGCCAAGCAGAATCGCTATGTCCTGAGCAAGGATACGACGGAGGCATTTTCAAACGCCGCGCATGGCATTCACCTCAATGCCAGGACCTACGTACGCTTGCTCAAGCAATGCGCCCTCAAGACAGGTGTCGTGAGCACAGTCGGGCAGATCGCTTCAGTGAACAGGAGCGGAGCCAGCATTCAATCCGTCGTGCTGTCGGATGGCCAGATTGTCGACGGCGATCTGTTCATCGACGCATCCGGTGTCGAAGCGGTGCTGATCGGTGCCATGCCGGAAGCGCCATTCGAATCCTGGCGCCATTGGTTCGGTGCCGATCGCATCATGGTCGCCTCGGGTAAACGGCTCACCCCGTTACCTGCGTTCAGCCAGATATCGGCTTACAGCAACGGCTGGATCGGCCTGTATCCGCTGCAGAACCGCACCGGTATGAAATGCGTATATGACTCATCCAGACAGTCCGACGAAAGAACGGCGGAAGAGATCGGCCTCACTACTGGCATGCGTATCGAGAGCGAAGTGGTGGTCGCGCCGTTGCAGAGTGGCGCACGCGCGCGTCCCTGGGTGGGCAATTGCATCGCTATTGGCGAGTCGGCGGTGGTACTCGAGTCGCTCGACGCGGCGTATCTGCATGTCATCCAGCTTGGGCTTTCGCGTCTCATCGCCTTTTTCCCCGTCGAAGCCGACGCGCTGGTGGAAGCTGACGCCTACAACGCCGACATCGCCGCTCATGTCCGCAACATCCGCGACTTTCAGATTGCCCATTACAAACTGAACCAGCGCTTCGGCGAACCGGTATGGGATCGCGCTCGCGACATGAACATTCCGGACAGCCTCGTTTACAAGCTCAATCTATTCGCCCATCGCGGGCGTGTAGCGCTCTACGATCACGAAAGCTTCGAGATCGAGAACTGGAACGCGATCCTCATCGGTCATGGACTCATGCCGCGCACTTACGATCCGCTGGCGGACGCGCTGCCGCGCGCGGAACAGATCGGCAAGTTCAAGGGTATGCTGCACTTCATCGCCGAAGAGGTGCGTACGATGCCTTCGCTCGACGCGCATCTGGAAATTCACGCGCCCTACACCGGCGCGGGCGCCAAGTAACGCGAGCCATGCAGCAGAACAGCATTCGCAACATCGTCGTCGTTGGAGGCGGCAGCGCCGGTTGGATGACCGCGGCCGCGCTCTCCAAGGTCATCGGGACGCAGAACTATTCGATCACGCTCGTCGAATCCGAGCTGATCGGCACCGTAGGCGTCGGCGAAGCCACGATTCCCATGATCACGCTCTACAACAACGTTCTGGGGCTGGACGAAGACGAGTTCGTCCGCGAAACCAACGCCACGTTCAAACTGGGGATCGAATTCGTCGACTGGCGTCGCCTGAACCATAGCTACTTCCACCCTTTCGGCCTTTACGGCGTCGACATGGATGGCATCGGTTTCGGCCATCATTGGTTGCGCTGGATGAAGGGCGGCGGCAATCCCGATATGGGACTCTTCAATGCCGAGACCGAAGCGGCACGCCAGCGCAAGTTCATGCGGACGCCGGAGCAGAAGCCCCAGACGCTGCCGAAGATCAATTACGCCTTCCAGTTCGACGCCAGCCTCTACGCGGCCTATCTACGCCGCTACGCTGAAAAGCGCGGCGCGGTGCGCATCGAAGGCCAGGTCGTCAGGGTGAATCAGAACGCCGAAAGCGGCTTCATCGAGTCCCTGGACTTGAAGGATGGCCGGCGCGTTTCCGGCGATCTCTTCGTCGATTGCTCGGGATTCCGCGGCTTGCTCATCGAGGAAACACTGCAGGCCGGCTACGAGGATTGGAGCCATTGGCTGCCCGCCAATCGCGCGGCCGCCATGCCCTGCGCGCGCGCCGGGGATCCCATTCCTTACACGCGCGCGACGGCCCGCGAAGCCGGCTGGCAATGGCGCATTCCGCTCCAGCATCGCACCGGCAACGGCTACGTCTTCAGCAACGCCTTCATCAGCGAAGAGGAGGCGATGCAGAAACTGGCGTCGCGCCTCGACGGTGCTGCGATGGCTGAGCCGCGCATCCTCAAGTTCGTGACCGGCGTGCGCAGGAAATGCTGGATCAAGAACTGCCTCGCCATCGGACTCTCGAGCGGATTCCTCGAGCCGCTGGAATCGACCAGCATCCACCTGAGCCAGGTGGCCATCGCCAAACTACTGACGGTGTTTCCCAAGAACGGCTTCAACCCCGCGCTGATCGACAAGTTCAACCGTGAGATGCAGTACGAATATTCGAGCGTGAAGGACTTCCTGATCGCGCACTACTGCGTCACGGAGCGCGAGGACACGGAGTTCTGGCGGTATTGCAAGCACATGGACATTCCCGATTCACTCAAGGCCAGGATCGAGTTGTTCAAGACCCGCGGCGAAGTGCTGGCGCCGCCAGCAGAGTTGTTCAAGGAGACGAACTGGTTTGCCGTGCTCTACGGTCAAGGCATCGTGCCCGACGACTACCATCCGGTGGCGGACGTCATTTCGGACCACGATCTGAAGACACGGTTGGCCAGAATTCGAAGTGGCGTTCAGGATCGCGTCAATGGCATGACCAGTCATCAGGCCTTCATCGATCGCCACTGCGCGGCACGGCCGGGAGAGATGTCGGCATGAGGCCGTATACATACAATTTGTCGTCAAACGTACGAGGACATGATGATGCGTAAAACTACCGCTTTGCTTGCGACAGCCGCTTTGAGCGCGTGTGCGACCCCGGGTGCCGTGACCAGCTGGGGCAAGCCCAACGTCTCGATGGCCGATTACCGGCTCGACAGCGCCCAATGCATCATCGAAGGTTCGGGCGGCGGCTCAACCAAAGTTGTCGAGGGAAGCGAGCCCAAGCCCAACGACCCCAACGCAACCAGCGACACCAGCGGGTCGCGCGGCGGCACCAACGGACCGGGCGGTGTTTCCCCCGGCGGCGCCATCGTCTATTCAGGCTCAGCCAGCCCCGACGATGCCAATCAGGCAGCGATCCAGCAGCGCGAGAAGGTGCTCGCCGCGAAGCGCGCGCAGAAAATGGCCATGGAACAGTGCCTCGTATCGCGCGGCTACAAGCAATTCAGCCTGACGCCCGAGCAGGCGGCGCACCTCGCCAAGTTGCCTGAAGGCAGCGCAGAGCGGCGTGCGTATTTGCACAGCCTCGGCTCTGATCCCGCCGTCATCTCGGCCCAGGGTAAATAAGGCAACGCGCCGCTCAGTTCCGCCCCAATACGCGGGCCAGGGCGGCGCGGACGCTGCGGATGACCTCCGGGTCGGCCTGGCCCACAAGGCCGCGCCGGTCGGCCCGCAGATGTGCACCTGGTTCTCCATCAGTCTTGAACACGTAATGCTCGAACAGCACTCGCCAGGCGTCACGGTGCGCCGGCGGCAGATCTTTGATCTCGATCATGGCGTGCAGGAACGCATCGTGTGGTGACCCTCGCCCGACCGCCGGCGGCGCCCACCAGTAATTGACCAGCATGTTCATCTGCGCGAGCGAGCGCACGTGATGCCACCACAGGTAAGGGATGTAGATGGCGTCGCCCGGCTCGAGATCGGCGTAAACGGCGGCCTCCAGCGCGTCCCTGAATTTTGGATAGCGCTCATAGTCCGGCGCGTCGAAGTCCACCATGCTGATCGTCGCGCCCGCCGGCGTGAGTTCATAGGGTCCGATGTAGAGATTGCCGACCTGGCCCGGTGCAAACAGCGTGAAGCGTCGCTTGCCGGCCACCGCACAGGCGATGTTCTCGGACGGATCATGATGCGCGGCCACGATGCCCGCCGTGCCGATCCACACCCGGGCCTCGACGTCGCCGAGGAGCGGATTGCGGTTCTCGGATTCGAAACCCGGCAGATTCGCGCGCGTGGGCACCGATTGCACCGCCAACGCAGGAGGCTGTTCTTTCCCGCCATATTCAAGGATGTAGTCGAGCGCTGCGGCCAGTTTTGCCGTGCTCATCTGGAAATTGAATCCAGACAGATCGTCGTTGTAAAAGAATCGCCCCTTGATCGAGGCCGGCCCGATCATGGTGGAAACCGAATTGCCACGATCGAACCGGCGCACGTAATCGGCCAGCGCCTTCGGCGATTGGCGTCCGGCCTTCACCACCGGCCAATCCGGCACCAATTGGCGGAACACGACGGGCTGGGCCGCTGGCAGGATTTCGTTGCGGAAGATTTCAGCGCTGACGTTCTTCCACTCGGGGATGGGCTTCATCGTGCTTCCGGCGTAGTTAGTTGACGCAGGCTCAATCGCGGAAGTTGTTGAACTGCAGCGGGCGGTCGAGCTCCGCCTTGCGCAGCAGCGCCATCGCGGCCTGCAGGTCGTCGCGCGACTTTCCGGTGACGCGCAGCTTGTCGCCCTGGATCGAGGCCTGCACCTTCAGCTTCGATTCCTTGACCAGCTTCTGCAGCTTGCGTCCGGAATCCGGGTCGATGCCATGGCGCAGCAGGATGTCCTGGCGCGCTTCGGCGAGATTGGACACGGGATCCTTCTTCTCCATGCAGCGTACATCGATGCCGCGCTTGCCGAGCCTCTGCGTAAGGATGTCAACCATCTGCTTCAGCTGGAACTCGGCCGGTGCCTTGAGACTCACGGTCATTTCCTTTTCCTTGAGCTCGAAAGTGGCGCCCGTGTCCTTGAAGTCGAATCGCTGCGTGAGCTCGCGGTTCGCCTGGTCCACGGCGTTGGTCAGCTCGTGGCTGTCGAGTTCGGAAACGGCATCGAAGGAAGGCATGGGGATCTCGTAGGCTCTGAGGGATTCAGGCGCGCAGGGTCTTCTCGAGCTTCGACACCACGTCGGGCCCGACCTTGGTCTGCAGGAAGCCGAGGATGATGGGCACGAACTTCTTCGCGTCCTCGGGCTTGAGCCCCAGCTTGCCGAAGCCGCTCAGGATGGTCGAGATGAGCGCGGCGTTGCCGCCGATGGCGCCCGCGAGCCCGCCTAACATCCCGCCGAGACCACCACCGCCTGCCGCCGGCGCCTTCTTCAGAAGCTCGCCGAGCCCGGGTACGCCGCCGAGCTGCGAGTCGAATTCGGCGGCGCCGAGTTTGTCCTTCGCGGCCTTCAGCAACACGGCGGCGCCACCTTCGGCCTGCGTGCCCGTGATGCCGAGCCCCTGGGTCAGGCTGTCGATGAGTTCTTTCATGGGATGTCCTCTTGTCGCGTCTTTGGGCGCGTCAATCGTAAGCGGGAGCAGGGAAGCCGTCGGCGGCTTTGCGCCACGGTGCCCACACCAGCGCAACTTCACCGACGGCGATATCGGACTTGCGCGCCGGCACGTCGACGGGGCGCAGCGAAATGGTGGTGGCATCGAGCGTGGTTTCGAGACGCGCGACTTCCGCGTCGACTTCGCGCTTCGTGTCCTCGAGCCGCTGCTGCAGCACCCCGAGGCTTTCCTGCGCGCGGTCCACGTCCTGCGACTCGCGCCCGATGCGCGACGCCGATCGCGCGGCGGAACCGACGCGCCCGACATTCGTGGCGGAAATGGTCTTGCGGCCCAACAAGGCGCCGAGAATCGAGCTGCCGATGGTCAGCGCGGTGCTGATCTTCTGTTGCGAGAGCTGGCTCGACTCGCGTTCGCGGCGCTCCTCGGCGCGACGCACCTGGTCCTGGAGCGTCTGGAGCTTCGCCTGCCAGCGCTTGCGCAGCTCGGCCACCGCGGCGTCGCGCTTCTCGCGCGCCGCGAGCGCGATTCGGGCTCGGAAATCTCCTTCGGACTCGCCGGCCTTCGAGGCGGCCTTGTATGCCTCGCTCCACAACACGTTGGCACGCGCCGTCTCGTACAGGTGCGACTGCAGGCCTTTGCCCCACGCGGAGTAGCTGGCCGCGCGCAACGCGGGTCCCGGCAGCTCGCCGTATTCGGCGCCTTCCGCGGGTGTGACCGACAAACGCGATTTGAGCTGCGAATCCTGCCGTGCGTCTTCCCACGAGGCGTTTCCGCCGCCGTCATCGAAGGGCGCGAGCCATCCGGCCGTCTGCCATTCGTCGAGCGCGAGCTTCGAATCCACGAAGTGCAGCTTGGCGAAGCCGGCGACCATGGGCTTGTACAACACGGGGCCCGTGCCTTTCGTGGCGCTCAGGAAGTATTCGGCGATGCCCGCGCCCACGGGCGGCCGCGCGCCAGGCGACGAAGTACTCGTGCCTGCGGACGCCACCGCACCAGCGGGTTTGCCCGTCGCGGGTGCGGCTTCCTTTCGCGGACCCATCACGCGCGCGATCTCCGGCCCCGTGAGCGGTCCGCGCAGGTATGACAGCGCCCAGCGCGTCTTCATGAGCACCGGTGCGTCATCGTGCACATTGCGCATGAGGAACACGCGCTGCGTCAGGTTCGACATCAATGCTTCGAGATCCGTGCCGTCTTCACCGCCGGACAGCGCGGACTTCAAACCTTCGATCACGCGCAGCTTGTCGCGCTCGGTCTGCAGCCGGCCGATGAACCACGTGCCGCAGTTGGCGAGGCCCTTGTAGTCGAGATCGACAGGATTCTGTGTCGCGAGCACGCAGCCGAGACCGAACGCGCGCGCCTGCTTGAGCAGCGTGAGCATGGGCGGCTTCGATGGCGGATTCGCCGTGGGCGGAAAGAAGCCGAAGATCTCGTCCATGTAGAGAATGGCGCGCAGCGAGCCCGTGCCCGACTGGTTGCGCATCCACGCGATGACTTCGTTGAGCACCAGCGTGACGATGAACATGCGCTCGGCATCGTTGAGATGCGCGATGGAGATGATGGCGATGCGCGGCTTGCCTTCGGGCGTGAACAGCAGGCGCTGCGCGTCGAGCGGCTCACCCTGCATCCACGTGGCGAAGCCTGGTGAGGCAATGAGGTTGTTGATCTGCATTGCCAGCTTGAGACGATCTTTCGCCGGGAAGAACGTCTCGAGATCGAACGCCCCGAGCTTGTCGAAGGCCGGCTTCTGCACGGCCTGGATGAGGCCAGTCATGTCGAGCGACAGGCCCGAGCGCCATGCGCCTTCGAAGATGTTGGCGAGCAGGATGTGCTCGCGCGATCCAATCGGGTCCGCTTCGATGCCGAGGAGACTCAGCAGGCCGGACACCACCGAGCCCACGCGGTCGCGCAGCGCGCCGGCATCGGCTGACAACTCTGGCGAAGGCGGTGAGAAGGATCGCAGCACCGACAGCGGCCGCCCGGTCTCGGCGCCGGGCGTGTAGATAGCCACATCGGCGGCGGCGCGAAGCTTTGCGATGCGTTCCGGCGCCTGGTCCCACTCCGCGAGACCGTTCTTCCAGGTCTCGGCCGTCTTCGCGGCGAATTCGGAAACGCTGACGCCTTTGCGCGCCGCATCGCCCGCGTCCACCCAGGGCTCGAAATCCGCCGCCGCCAGGTTCGGGAACGTCAGCATCAGGTTGCCGAGGTCACCCTTCGGATCGATGCAGATGGCCGGCACGCCGTCGATGGCGGCCTCCTCGAGCAACGAGATGCAGAGTCCCGTCTTGCCGCTGCCCGTCATGCCCACGCACACCGCGTGGGTAGTCAGGTCCTTCGAATCGTAGAGGACGAGGTCATCCTTGAGCTTGTTGGCGGCGGGATCGAATTCCCGGCCCAGGTAAAACGCGCCTAACTTCTCGTACTCTGCGGCCATGGTTACTTCTTGCGGCGGACGGCCTTGGCCTTCTTCTTGCGAGTCGCGGCCTTGGCCGCCACCTTCTTGCGCAGGAGCCCCGTCACTTCGATCTCGATCTTCATGCGGGGGTCCGCGAGCCCCACGACCATCATGGTGCACGCGGGACGTACGTCACCGAACACCTTGCCCATGGCCGGCCAGCAGCGTTCGAAGTCCGCGGCGTCGGTCATGAGGTAATGCACTCGTACGACGTCGGCAAAGCTCGAATTGGCTTGCTTCAGCGCCGCCTCGATGTTCCTGAGCGCCTGCTCGCACTGGGCGACGGCATCGTCCTGGATGGTCATGGTCGAGTAGTCGAAACCGGTGGTGCCGGACACGAATACCCAGTCGCCATCGACCACCGCGCGTGAATAACCAATGCTCTTTTCGAACGTGGATCCCGAAGAAATCAAACGGCGCGCCATCAGTCCTCCTCGCGGTATATTCCGCGGCGGAATTCTGCCACGGCCGCTCCCCGGAAAATCGCATGAAATCAATCCTCCTGTACGTCGCCCTGGTCTCGAGTGCCGCAGTGCAGGCGGCGGACGCCCCGGCTGCAACAGACCCGAAGGTCGCGCTGGTCCGTGCCATGCGGTCCGACGAGATCGCGCTGGGCGGCGCGAAGCGGGCATTCCTGACCGGCGCCGTCGCGGAGAAATATCCGTCCACGGACAGGAAGTGCGTCAAACGCTACGAGTACGCGGAGTTCACGGAAGGTTTCGCCGGTGTCGTCGGCCAGGTGCTCAACCCGACGGAGATCGCCACGGCGCTGAAGTTCTACCAGTCGCCGGCCGGCGTGAAATACGTCGAAGGGACCCTGCGCCGGCTCAACAAGCGTTTCGGCGAGGATTCCGGCGTACCGCAGATCAAGGGCAAGGAAGAAGTTTCGCCCCAGCAATTGGCCGAGATTTCGGATTTCACGCGCTCGGACGTGGGCCACAAGATCATGGGCAAGGATATGACCGAGTCACCGGCGGCCCTGAAAATGGGCAGCGAAATGCTCGAGCGAATCGCCGCCAGATGTTCACGAAAATAGATTGACGCCCGGGCGAACCCTTGGCGATACTCGCCGCCCCCATGAAGATGAAAAACAATAGCAACTGCACCGTAAAAGCAGGGTGGTGGCGCCTCCAATAAGGAGTGGGCCTTCGGGAAGCTATTGCGTATCTGATTAGAGAACGAATTCCAAAACGAACCCATCTCCGGTACCGCCAGAGATGGGTTTTTTGTTGTCTGCGTATTGCCCAATGGAGACCAAGCGGTGAAACCGCCTTTCGACATCGCCGGTGACCTCGACACTCCCGTGTCCGCGTTCGCCAAACTCGGCGCCTTCAATCCCCGCTTCCTGCTGGAAAGCGTGGAGGGCGGCGAACGTCTCGCCCGTTATTCCTTCATCGGCTTCGGCAATTGCCTCGAGGTGAAGCTCGATGCCTCGGGGCTGCGGGTGGGCAGCGCGAAGCTGCCGCGCCCGACCAACAAGAGCGAACTACTCGATGCGCTTCGCAAGGCACTGGCTGCCGCGCCGAAGCCGCTGCCGGAGATGGCCGGGGTGCCGTTGGCCGGCGGTCTCGTCGGCTATTCGTCCTACGATGTGGTCCGGTACTTCGAACGCATTCCCTCGCGGGCACGCGCGGACAATCCGGTTCCGGACCTGCACTACGTGGCGCCGGAATCCATGCTGGTGTTCGACCACCTCACGCGCGGCATCGCGCTGCTGCATGCCGGCACCGAGGCCGAGCGCCAGGCACTGCGTCGCGAAGTCATCGGCGCGCTGCGCGGCGGCCTGCCTAACTACGTGGCCGGCGCCACGGGACAGTATTCGCCGGCCGTCGGTTCGCTGTCGAAGGACGAGTACATGGCGGGCGTCAAACGCACGCAGGAATACATCGCCGCCGGCGACGTCTACCAGCTGGTGCTGGCGTCGCGCTTCTCGGGCCGGCATTCGCTCGATCCTTTCGAGGCCTATCGCGCGCTGCGCCTGATCAACCCCTCTCCTTATATGTACTACTGCAAGCTCGGCGACGTCACTGTGGTCGGTTCGTCTCCCGAGGCGCTGGTGAAGGTCAACGCCGCGGGCGAAGCGCAGCTGCGTCCCATCGCGGGCACGCGCCCGCGCGCCGACGATTCGGCGGTCGACCTGCAGAACGAAAAGGATCTGCTCGCGGACGTGAAGGAAAACGCCGAACACGTGATGCTCGTCGATCTCGCGCGCAACGATCTCGGTCGCGTGGCGAAGGCGGGCAGCGTGCACGTCGATCCGTACCGCGTCATCGAGCGCTACAGCCACGTGATGCACATCGTCAGCGGTGTGAAAGGCTCGCTGGCGCCGGGACGCGACGCGTTCGACCTCTTCGCCGCGACGTTCCCCGCGGGCACGCTCGTGGGGGCGCCAAAGGTGCGCGCGATGGAAATCATCGACGAACTCGAGCCGGTGCGGCGCGGCCTCTACGGCGGCACCGTCGGATACTTCGGCGCCCAC
>Ga0315910_10000899_pt1 | contig 28140 bp, 26 predicted proteins | sample EdamamesoilMG_FD_204470 | JGI IMG/M metagenome (GOLD analysis project Ga0315910, IMG submission 204470) | Garden soil microbial communities collected in Santa Monica, California, United States - Edamame soil | ecosystem: Environmental > Terrestrial > Soil > Garden | place: USA: California... | reverse complement strand
CGTTTCTGCAGGAAGTACTCAGCAACCGGAATACCCATGAAGCACGCAATGGAAACAAGTACCACAAACTCAGTCGATAACATTTTCCACACATCAGCCACGGAGGCGCCCATTACTTTTCGAACACCAATTTCTTTTTTGCGCTGCTCGGCCACGAACGAGGCCATTCCAAAAAGTCCGAGGCAGCTAATGAATATCGCCAGCGCTGAAAACAAACTTGCCAGCTTGCCGATGCGTTCTTCACTTTTAAATTTCAGATCGAACTCCTGATCGGTAAACTTGAAATCGAACGGCACAGCCGGAATGATTTTCTGAAATACATCTCGCACTTTCGCTACTGCTTCAGGCGCGGATTGCTCAGGATTCAGCCGGATATTGATCCAAACATTACCCTGGTAGTTCAACCAGAAAATGGTCTGCTTTGCTTTTTGATAGGGAGAATCCATAATCATGTCCTTGATCACACCAATGACATGATAGCGCTTGCCATCCCAAACAATTTCTTTATCAATAGGATTATCCAATCCCATAAAAGCAACAGCTGCTTCATTCAGAATAACAGCCGAGGAGTCGGTAGCGTGTTCCTTCGCGTAATCCCTGCCTTGAACAAATTCCCAGCCCATGGTTTTTCCGTACTCGTGCGTAACCGCCATCGTGGCAAAATCATCATGGCGCATCGGGTCTTTACCTTCCCAGGTGATGCCGGTGTTATTAAACCACGTCTCCGTTGCCGGACTGGATGACTCCGCCATTTCCAGAACTGCACCCGTGGCTTTCAATTCATTTCTTAATACATTAAACTTTCCCCAAAAATCCGGTGATGTTTTCCGGATCATGATCAAACCCTTTCGATCGTAACCGATCGGTCTGTCTTTGGCAAACTGAATTTGTTTCCACACCACCACCGTACTAATAATCAACATAATGGAAACCGTGAACTGCACCACCACCAAAATTTTTCGCGGGAGCGAAGCCATTCTTCCGGCTTTGAAAACTCCTTTCAATGCTTTGAGTGGTTTGATGGATGAGAGATAAAGAGCAGGGTAACTTCCTGCCAGTAAACTGGTGATCAACACAAACGCGATACTTACGGCCCAAAAATATCCATTGGTCCAGAGTGGTTTCATTTCTTTGCCAGCCAGTGCATTGAATCCGGGCAATGCGATGGTGACCAGTACAAGGGAAACCACAAATGAAAACAGTACGATTAAAAATGATTCGGTGAGAAACTGGTAGATCAACTGACTGCGCAACGAGCCGATGGTTTTACGGATGCCTACTTCCTTCGATCGCCTCGCTGATTGCGCGGTGCTCAGATTCATGAAGTTAATACACGCCAGCAGCAAAACGAACGCGCCAATAATACCAAACCACCACACATACTGAATCTTCCCTCCGACCTCAACACCATTATCCCACAACGAATACAAGTGCCAGCGACTCATGGGCTGCAACTGTAACAGTGGATTCTCCAGGGCTGCTTCTTCCGGATTGATCTTCTTTGCTTTGATGTCTCTGATCTTGGCGGAAACAACTTCGAACGTTGTGTTCGGTTGAATTTCAACAAACACATTCATCTGGCTGTTCCAGTTGCTCTCATCATCCTTGAGCCAGCCATTGGTTGTTGCCCAAAGTTCCCAGGTGGAAATGAAGTGCATGTTGTGAAAGGTAGAGTTGTTAGGAAACTCCTGATACACACCGGTTACTTTAGCATCAACCATATTGTCGATGCGGATCATCTTGCCCACCGGATCGGCATCTCCAAACATGGCCTTCGATGCTGATGCTGACAATAAAATAGAATACGGATCACGCAGACTGCTCCAATCACCTTGCAACATCTTGAACGAAAACATTTCGAGTGCTTCGGGGTCCATGAAGTTGCCGCCTTGCGAAATCTTTTTCTCCTCCAGCGACAGCACATGGTTACCGGTCCACCAGGCTCGGACTACGTGTTTGAAGTCACTCTTATAAGTTGTTTTAAGTTCGAACGCCAGCGGTAAGGGAGCAGCCGGTTCGGTATTGATTTTATTATCGAAGGTGCGATGCTGATAAACATGCGCTATGCGATCGTAATTTTTATGATTTTTATTGAACGACAGTTCATCAAAAATCCACATACCGATCAGTATGGTAATGGTCATGCCCACGGCCAGGCCTGAAATGTTGATGAGTGAATAACCCTTTTGGCGCAGCACATTACGCCAGCCTATTTTCAGATAACTTCTATACATATCCACAGTATTTACGTGTTCATGATTCTGTCTGGGCCGGATAATGCCCGGGCGGAAAAGCAGGAGTACATCAACTATAAAACTTAAGTCTGCTTTTCGCTTTCCAAATTGTTTTAGTCGCTCCGCATACAACTCCATCAAATCACCTTCAATATACTGCATCAACTTCGGATGGCAGTACCAGCGGAAGAAGCGAAGGGCAAGGCTCGGTGGCTGGTGGTTTGGTTTCATCATTTCTTGTTACCGGTTTCCGGTTGCCAGTTACCAGCAAACCGGCAACCGGTGACTGGCAACTGGTAACCTTTTACTCACTTCTCAAACTTTTCACCGGGTTCGCCAGGGCGGCCTTGATGGATTGAAAACTTACCGTTAGCAATGTAATAAGCAACGCGCCACCGGCAGCCAGTGCAAAAATCCACCAACTGATATCGGTTCGATACTCATATTGTTGAATTCCTTTATACAAAATGTAATACGAAAGCGGTGCTGCAATTACACACGACAAGATCACCAACAGCACAAACTCACGCGATAACATCCTCCAGAGGTTGGCGATCGAAGCGCCTAATACTTTCCGAATACCTATTTCTTTTGTTCGTTGTTCCGCTATGAAAGAAGCAAGTCCGAACAAACCAAGGCAACTGATGATGATCGCCAGCGTGGCAAAGATTGCTGCCAATTTTCCAATGCGTTCTTCGGTTTTGAATTTTGCATTGTATTCTACGTTGGCAAATTTGTAATCAAACGGTATATCCGGAATAACGCGCGCAAATACTTTTTCAATTTTCGGAAGGGCATCGCGTACCGGAACGTTTGGTGGGATACGCAATAACAACCAATTCTTCCATCCCATCGTGAAGTAGACTGTTGGCTTTACGGGCTCAAACGGAGAGTCCATCACCATATCTTTGATCACACCCAGGATTCTAAAATCACTATCCACATTCCAGGGTCCATTTTTCCAATGAATGATTTGGCCGGAAGGTTTATCGATCTCCATAAACTTTGCAGCTGATTCATTAATAACAAATCCTGCAGAATCGCTGGCAATCTCTTTTGAAAAATCGCGGCCTTCTATGAACTCCCAGCCTACGGTTCTACCATAATCGTGAGAGACACCCAGAGTAGCAAAACCGTGATCCTTATCCAGGTTCCTTCCATCTTGTGTAAAGCCACCATTGTTCGACCACACTTGCGTAACGGATCCTCCTGCTTCTGCAATCTCGCTTACAACACCACTCGCTTTAAGTTCTGCTTTCAATGCATCTGCTTTCGTATTAAATGCGTTGGATTTTTTAGGTACCAGAATCAGTCCGTCCCGCTCGTACCCCACTGGCCGATCTTTCACATACATGAGCTGATTATAAATAACGCCCGTACAAATAATAAGCATTACGGAAACCGTAAACTGAACTACCACTAACGCTCTGCGAGGTGCCGATGCAAAACGACCCGCACGAAAAACTCCCTTCAACACACTTACGGGTTTGAACGATGACAGATAAAGTGCCGGATAACTTCCTGCCAGCATGCCGGTAAGGAAGAGGAATAATGCACTACCTATCCAAAACCATCCCTGCGTCCACGGTAAACTCATCGCTTTACCAGAAAGCTCATTAAACCAGGGGAGCGAAGCACCTACCAATGTTATTGTCAGAACAAAAGCCAGAATAACAACCAGAAATGATTCACTCAAAAACTGTCCGATTAATTGCCAGCGCACCGATCCTATTGTTTTCCGGATTCCCACTTCTTTCGCCCGCTTCTCTGAACGTGCTGTGCTAAGGTTCATAAAGTTGATGCATGCCAGCAACAGCACAAATACACCAATGGAACCAATGAACCAAACCATTTGGAGGGGACCATTTTGAAGAACACCTTCTTTGAAATCAGAATGCAAGTGCCAGTCGCTCATAGGATGCAACAGTATTTCGTAGTTGTACTTTAATTCATCCTTCATATAAGCCAGATCCTTAATGGCGGTCATTTCTGCATTGATGATGTTCGCCTCAACTTTCTCAAAGTTGGTGTTCGGTGCAACCTCAATATAAAGCTTCAAAAAATGGTTATCCCATCCCTGCTTGCTGATCCATTCCGCATCCTTCATTAGAAAACTCCAGGGTTGAACGAATTGAAGTCCATAAAATTCCGTATTCATCGGAAAATCCTCGTACACACCGGTGACTGTAGCTTCCCCTTCATTATTAATTTTTAACGTCTGATTAATAGGATCGGCATCACCAAAGAGCGCTTTGGCCGTTGATTGAGAAATCATCATCGAATGCATATCCTTTAATGCAGACCAGTCGCCATAAACCATTTTCCAGGTCAGCATTTCAGGTGCGCCTTCACCAATGTACATTCCTGCTTTTGATATTTTTTTATCGGCAATAGAAAGAACACCTTCCCACTGCCACGAAACCGGAACAATGTGTTTGAAATTAGTGGCATAATTATTTTTCAACTCCTCGATTAGCGGATAAGGTAACGAGGTCTGGCCAACATAATGTTTACCTTCAAACGAACCACCCTTCATTACCTGCGCTATGCGCGGATAATTTTCATGGTACTGGTTGAACGATAGCTCATCATGTACCCACAAGGCGATCACCATCGCGACCGCCATACCCAGCGCCAAACCACCGATATTGATTATAGAGTATCCCGTGTTCTTGACTAGATTCCTCCACCCTACTTTAAAATAACTTCTGTACATAGCGAATTGATTTACATTATGATAATCATCTTTTGGCCGGATGATCCCCGGCCTGAACAGCAATAACACATCGACAATAAAGCGAACATCGGCTTTTCTTTTCCCTGAATCATTTAGTCGTTCGTCATACAACTCCATCAAATCCCCTTCAATGTACTTCAGCAATTTCGGATGGCAGTACCAGCGGAAGAAGCGGAGGAAGAGTTTGGGAGGAGTATTCTGTTTCAACGTTAGTTTCAATTAAATAAAGTCCACAGACCACGATCGACAATCGACTGTGGTCTGTGGACGAATCGACTATTCCGATCTTAATCCTTTCACCGGGCTCATCACAGCCGCTTTTAAGGATTGAAAACTTATCGTAAAGAGTGCAATCAAAACAGCCATGATCCCCGACACCACAAAAACATCCCAGCCTATAGTTGTTCGATATGCGTAATCTTCTAACCAGCGTGACATCATGTACCAACTAATGGGCGCTGCAATTACGATAGAGACCAATACCAACCGCAGAAAATCCCATGTGAGCAATTTGAACACACTATTCACAGAGGCACCTAACATCAACCTCACACTAATTTCTTTGCTGCGCTGCTCAACCATAAAAGCCGAGAGCGCAAACAAACCTAAGCATGCAACGACAATAGCCAGTATGGAAAAGCTGGTGAATATCTTTCCCGTACGCTGCACATCGCTGTACATGGCAGCATATCGATCATCCAAAAATGAATAGCGGATCGGCTGGTGTGGAGAAAATTTATCCCAGACTTTGGTGACGGACTGAATGCTTTCATGCATGTCGCCAGCTTTTAGTTTAACGGCAAGCACAGAGGCTTCTACACCCATTACTAATCCCACAGGACGAATACCTTCCCGAAGTGATTCATAATGGAAATCCTCCACGATGCCAATGACCGTCCAGACGCCAGCATAGTTTTCAATGCGTTTGCCCAACATATTGGCACCAAGTTCTTTGGCCATCTTCTGATTGATGATGATGGCGCTTGAGTCTGAAGCCAGATCACGATTGAAATTTCTTCCTTCTACCAGTTTAATACCAAGTGTGTTGAGATAAAACTGATCGACACGCCAGAATTGACTCGATACCGTTGGATCAACGCTCTTGCGGCCTTCGTTCCAAAAACCGTTTCCGTTTCTCTTGGAGCCTCGCACCGGTAAATAATCGCCAGTAGCAACTTCAACAACTTGTGGTGCTTCACGCAACTCATTGGCGAACGTCACCACCTGAGGTCCCAGTGTTCCTGTTCCCTGAATCAGCAACACTTGCTCTTTGTCGAATCCAATCTTTTTATTCAGGATGAAGCTCATTTGCTTTTGAATCACCATGGTGCCGATCAGCAGAATGATGCTGATGGTGAACTGAAAGACGACCAATGAACTTCTAAGTGGTGAGCTTTTAGCGCCTTGTGTCAACCTGCCTTTTAATACTTGAATCGGTTTGAATGACGATAGGTAAAATGATGGATAGATGCCCGCGATGATTCCCACCAGACCGGACAATCCTAACAGTGAAGGAAGAAACCACCAATCACTCCACGGTATGGAAATCGTTTTTCCAGAAATCGAATTGAAGTAAGGCAACATCACGGTGGCGATGGCCAATCCCAACACAAAAGAGATTACACTGAACATGACGGACTCGCTAAGAAACTGATTGATGATATTGCCCCGCAGCGAACCGACTACTTTACGCAGGCCTACTTCTTTCGCTCGGTTTGCCGATTTTGCTGTAGAGAGGTTAATGAAGTTGATGGCCGCAATCAGCAGAATAAATAGGGCTACACCTCCGAACATCCAAACGATCCGGATGTCGCCATAGATCAGATTGTCTGTAACACCTTGCGAGAACAAATGAATCTCCTCTACCGGTTGTAATTCAAGATGCGCTTGCTTCTCCTTAAAAAATTTCTTTACCTCACTTTCAGACTGACCTCCCGCGATCATTCCTGGAATAAAGTATTTGGTGATAACTTCTTCTGATATGCTGGCTTCAAGCGATTTTACATTTACCCCTTCCTCCAGTTGAAAGTAGGTGGCGTAGTTGCTGGCGCCCCATGTTTTCTGTTCACCATTCCAGAACTCAAGCCCTTCCATTCCAATTAAAAAATCAAACTGTAAATGTGAAGTGGTTTTGAAATCTTCAATCACACCGCCAATAGTGTAAGGTTTATCAACCTGATTGTTAACTATCAACGCCTTTCCTACTGGATTCTCATTCGGAAAATACTTATCTGCTTTTCGCTTAGTGATGACGATGGCACCTGGTTGGCTTAGGGCCTTCGTAGGATTTCCATACACAAACTTTAATTGAAACATGTCGATCAGCGACTGATCAAAATAGACAAAGCCGTCATCGTAGGCATTGTCGTCCTGATCGGCAGCGCGAACCTCGCTGGCACCAGCACCAAACAGTTCACTGTTATTATACCGGCCGGCATTCACTACTTCAGGAAAATCCTGCTTTATGGCTGCTGCCATGGGAGCCGGAAAGGCCACTCCCTTTCGAATGTCACCATTCTCGGTAATAACTCCCAAGACTCTATACAACTGCTTGTGATTTGCATAGTGCTTGTCATACGACAGTTCATCTTTAATAAACAAGGCTATTAGCAAACAGGCGGCAACACCAATGGCAAACCCACCAATCTTAATAACCGAATACATCTTTTGTTTCAGGAGACTTCTCCAGCTAATTGTTAGATAATTTTTCAACATACCATAATGATTTAATTGTTGGTGTCCTTCCGCAGGTCTGATAATGCCCGGCCTGAACAGCAGTAGTACATCCAGTATAAATTTTAAATCCGCCTTCGTTTTTCCTTTGCTTATTCTATGCTCATCGTACAGTTCCATCAAATCCCCTTCAATGTACTTCAGCAACTTCGGATGGCAGTACCAGCGGAAGAAGCGGAGGGCGAGTTGGGGAGGTGTTTGACGATTTTGTTTCAAAATTCATTTCATTATTTACTGTTGCCGGTTGCCAGTCACCGGTAACCGGTAACTGGCAACTACTATATCCCGACCATTTTTGGATTCAATGCCATCTTCGGAATCGAACTCCACAATTCTTCGCGCGTGCTGCGCATGTACTCCAGTGCTCTTTTTCCAAGTGCAGTAATCTGGAAATACTTCTTTGGCCGACCGGCCCGCTCTTCGGTTGCTTCCCCATCGCGCGACTTCAGGTAGCCTTTGTCCTCCAGTCGCTTCAGCGCAGTCTGCAATGCACCAACACTCACCGATCGCGAGAGCCGTGTTTCAATTTCCCTTTTAATGGAGACTCCGTAAGCCTGATCGTAGAGCACACCAACCGTGAGCATGACCACTTCTTCGAACTCCCCGAGTTGAAATTTTTTCATAGCCAATAATTAATTCCTATTTGTAGTATTAAAACTGTGCCAAAAGAAAAATCAGCACGTGAGCGCTGATTTTGAATGATGACTTTCGAAAGGTGTACACTGGCGAACAGAAATGAGCGGATGTGGGCTTGAGCGTTTTTCGGGTTTCGGGTTTAGGGTTTCGGGTTTAGGTTTCGCGTGTGCTTGGGCGGAACTACGTTTGGCTAGAGCTACACACTCCCCTTCAATCCTGTAACGAATCTTTCAATAGCTGTTTTTAGGTCGGGAGAGTTCTTCAATAAATTAATAAACGCGCTTCCCACGATTGCGCCCGATCCATACTGGGAAGCTGTTGAAAACGTTTTATGGTCTGAAATTCCAAAACCAATCAGGAAAGGATTTTTCAGATTCAAGGATTTCAACCGTTGAAAGTATGCAAGCTGCTCACTTGAGAAATCACCCTTTGCTCCGGTAATGCTGGAGGCCGACACCGCATAAATAAATCCGTTGGTAGCCTGATCGATTTTACGAATGCGCTCTTCGGATGTGGTGGGCGAAATCAAAAATGTATTACTTAGTCCTAGGCGATCGAATAATTCCTTGTACGACTCTACATATTCATCCATGGGCAAGTCAGGAAGTATCAATCCGTCTACCCCAGCTTCTACGGCATCCTTCGCAAACTTTTCTACTCCATACTGCATCACCGGATTAACATACCCCATCAGAATGATTGGCGTATCTACTGTCTTGCGAATGGTTTTTACTTCATCCAGAATCATGGACAGCTTCATCCCATTCTCAAGCGCAACAGAATTACTTTCCTGAATGGTTGGTCCATCCGCCACCGGGTCGGAATAGGGAATTCCGATTTCGATAATATCGGCACCGGCCTTTGCCAATATTTCCGCGATGAGAACGGTGTCGTTCAGTTTAGGAAAGCCTGCAGTGTAAAATACGGATAACAGGTTTCTATTTTTTTCGTTGAAAAGGCGTTGTATGCGGTTCATCTTTCTTTGCGTTTGGAGTATTACTTAATCGTTGTTCTTTGTGACGTAGTGGTTTCGTGGTTAATTTTCATTTGCCACCAAGGCACGAAGACACAAAGTTTCACGAAGAGATAAGTAGGCTTCATTAGTATTTTCCCCATTTGATGTATGTTTCCAAATCTTTATCTCCCCTTCCGGAAAGATTAACAACCACTACATCATCCTTATCAAACTCGAACTTGCTCAGTGAAGCAATGGCATGAGCTGATTCAATAGCAGGAATAATTCCTTCCATGCGACTCAGTTCTATACCGGCATTCATGGCTTCATCATCGGTAGCACTCACAAACTTCACCCGGCCAACATCAAACAAGTGTGCGTGAATTGGTCCGATACCCGGGTAATCCAGTCCGGCAGAAATGGAATATGGTTCGACCACCTGGCCATCATCAGTTTGCATCAGCAATACTTTACTTCCATGCAACACTCCAATTTTACCAAGCGCAGTAGTCGCGGCCGATTCACCTGAATCTACACCTTTACCGGCTGCCTCAACACCTATAAGATTTACCTGCTCATCATTGAGGTAATGATAAAACGCCCCGGCAGCGTTGCTTCCTCCACCCACGCAAGCAAAAACATAATCCGGAAACGGATTTCCGATTTCTTCCTGCAATTGCTTTTTGATTTCTTCGCTGATCACCGATTGAAATCTTGCCACCATATCCGGATACGGATGCGGCCCAACAACCGATCCTATTATATAATGCGTGTCAGTTGGATTGTTGATCCAATGTCGCATCGCTTCGTTGGTCGCATCCTTCAAGGTCATACTTCCACTTAAAGCAGGTACTACCTTCGCTCCGAGTATTCGCATGCGTTCAACATTCGGACGCTGTCTTTCCATGTCGAGCTTGCCCATGTACACCGTACATTCCATGCCCATCAGTGCACAGACTGTTGCTGTTGCTACTCCGTGCTGGCCTGCACCTGTCTCGGCAATAATCTTTTTCTTGCCCAGACACTTTGCCATCAAAATCTGACCGATGGTATTGTTCACTTTGTGTGCACCCGTATGACAAAGATCTTCGCGCTTCAGGTAAATGGTAGCACCATACTTCTCCGACAGTCGTTTGGCTTTGTATAAAGGTGTTGGTCTGCCCACATAATTTTTAAGCAGGTCGTGAAATTCGTTTTGAAAATCATCCTGCATCATAATCGCTAAATAGTTACTGCGAAGTTCTTCTACGTTTGGATACAACATCTCCGGAATGTAGGCGCCTCCAAAGCGACCATAATAACCACGTTCATCGACTGTATATTTCATAGTCTCTATTTTATTAAACTCACTAACCTGTCTTTTAATGTACTAATCCTTTCAACATCCTTCCATCCCGGCTTAATCTCAACGCCACTATTCACATCGAGTGCATAAAGGTTCATGTCTCTAAGGTCTGCAATACCACTAAGGTTATCCAGCGAAAGCCCACCGCTTAAAAAAAATGGTACTTGCTGATTATATTTTTTCAGGATTTCCCATGAGAAAGTTTGTGCATTACCCCCGTAGTATTTTCCTTTTGTATCAAACAAAAAGAAATCAACTGTTGGCTGGTATTGCTTAGTGATACTGAAATCAAAGTCATCATTAATCGAAAATACTTTGATAACTTTCACACCTTTGGATTTTAAAGTCTGGCAAATCGCTGGCGTCTCGTTGCCATGAAGCTGAACAACATTAAGCTTGTGCCTGGCCACCTTATCCAAAACAGTTTCGATTCCTTCATTTACAAAAACTCCTACCCGTTCTGTCGCTTCAGGAAATTCGGGGGGAATAGAGAAATCATCGCCTACATACCGGGGTGATGGCGGAAAAAAAATAAATCCCATAAAGTCGGGCAATAGTGCTGCCACTTCAAGGATGTTCTCTTTATCCCGCATTCCACATATTTTCAGCTTCAATGTCATTCGAGGTATGAGGTACAATCCCGATAGCTATCGGGATGAGGTACGATTACTTGTCAAACTACTCAGTTTATGAATAAATTCTTTGGCGGCAACTCCTGGTTGGCTTTGCTTCATAAAGTTTTCGCCCATCAGAAAACCTTCATAGCCGTACGTTCGCAGTTCCACGATCGTTTCCGGTGATGCTATTCCGCTCTCCGATACCTTTACGAAATGACTTGGAATTATCGGAGCAAGCTGTTTCGATACATCAATGCTTACTTCAAAAGTCTTGAGGTTACGATTATTCACGCCAATCATATCCGCGCCAACATCCAGATTCTTTTTTAATTCCTCTTCATCATGAACTTCCAACAAAACTTCCAACCCCAGTGAATGCGCTACGCTGGTGAATTGCTTAGAAACCTTAGGGTCAAGCACAGCCGCGATGAGTAGAATTGCATCCGCCCCGATTGACTTGGCTTCCATGATCTGGTACTCATCAATCGTAAAATCCTTTCGAATAATCGGACAGAAATTAAATTTTCGTGCAGTCATCAGATCCTCGTTACTACCTCCAAAGAATTCCTTATCGGTAAGGACTGAAAGCGCTGAAGCACCCGCTTCGAAATAACCCATTGTTGTTTGTTCAACAGAGGCATAGGCATTAATGACGCCCTTCGAAGGTGACTTCCTTTTAAACTCAGCGATGATACCAGACTTATCTTCACGTTGAATGTACTTCTTCATCGAGATCGGAGCCGTTGAAAAGTAAATGCCCTTCTCCAGCAATTTTACCGGCAAAAGCTTTTTCTGTTCTTCTACTTCCTTTCGTTTATGTTCTATGATTTTATCCAGTATGTTCATGAGGGCGATGTGATGATGAGGATGATTTGATGATTTGATAATTGTAACTAGTGCTCGACTAATTTTTTAAAGGCTTGAAGCGCTCTTCCTGACTTAAGGGATTCCTCTGCTTTTACTACTGCACTGGTCAGCCCAGCTTTGCGATCGCTGCAATACAAAGCCATTGCTGCGTTGGCTACTACGGCAGCGTTCTGCTCTTTCGTGCCGTTGCCTTCCAGAATCTGCTGAAATACTTTAGCCGATTCTTCCACCGTCTGCCCTCCGCGGATGTCGTTGTAGGAGAGCTTGCTTAAACCCAAATCGCGTGGCTCCAGAACTTTCTCACCTTCATTGAAGAAAAATTTAAACGGTCCGGTAAGGGAAACTTCATCATAGCCATCCAGGGAGTGAAGAATTACAAAATCCTTATCACTGTTTTGATACAGATATCCATACTGACGCGCCAGCTCCAAGCTAAATACACCCACTAGTTGCCGCTTTGGAAAAGATGGATTCACCATGGGGCCGAGCATGTTGAAGAAAGTTTTTACTCCAAGTTCCTTTCGAATGGGCGCTACGTTCTTCATGGCTGGATGAAACAATGGCGCGTGCATAAAGCAAATATTCGCCCGATCAAGACTTCGCTTCAATGAGTCAATATCATTCGTGAACTTATAACCAAAGTATTCGAGCAAGTTCGATGAACCACATGCTGAAGAAACTCCATAGTTCCCATGCTTGGCCACCGGCTGACCGGCAGCGGCAACAACAAATGATGAGAGCGTAGAAATGTTGAACGTATTTTTTCCATCACCACCGGTTCCACACACATCCATCACGGGCTGATCGAACTTTGCCGGCAGACATAACTCCAGCATCGCATCGCGAAATCCCTGAAGTTCATCCACGGTAATACTGCGCATCATGTACACCGTCATAAAGGCTGTCGTCTGACTGGGATTGAACTTTCCTGTAGCCAGGTTTACCAACACTTCCTTGGCTGTGTCTTTGCTGAGCGACCGGTGTTCAATAAGTTCGTTTAATACTTCTTTCATAATCTTTAAAGCTATTTCACAAAGGGCACAAAGCAATCACCAAGTTTCACAAAGCCCTTTGAGCAACTCTGTGTCTTCTTTGCGAACTCTGCGCAATGGATTTTCATTTCTTCAACCAGTTTGCAATCATCTTCGGACCTTCCGGTGTCATAATCGACTCGGGATGGAATTGCAACCCGCGCACATCATAACGAACGTGTCGCAAGCCCATCACCAATCCTTCATCATTCACGGCTGTGATCTTCATATCGGGTGTGAAACTCTCCGCGATCACCGCCCATGAATGATAATGTGTTGCCTGAAATTTATCTGAAACACCTTCAAACATATACTCTTCGCGATCCTTCACTTCGGCTACCGAGGTAACACCATGAAGCACTTTTGGAATATTGAAGAGCTTCGCTCCATATGCCTCCCCTATTCCCTGATGACCTAAGCATATACCCAAAATACTTTTTGATGGACCGTATTCCTTAATCACTTGTTTCATGATACCTGCCTCATCCGGAATACCGGGACCAGGAGATAACATGATCTTATCAAACTTATTTACATCCTCAATAGAAATCTTATCATTCCTATGTACTTCCACTTCATACTTCAATGCCCGGATAATATGTACCAGGTTGTAGGTGAACGAATCGTAATTATCAAGAACCAGAATTTTCATTAAAGATTGTAAGGTTAAATTAAAAGATTAAAAAATTGAAACATTAGCCTCCGGAACAGTTTATCTCTTCCTTGATTCATAGTCTTTGAGATACTTCATAAAGCCACTAATGTTTCTTGAGCACTTCAATAATTTTTCGTGTAAATATGCATACTCGTCCGGTAGCACTACTTTGGCTTCCATCAATACAAAAAGATTGCTTCTAAGTTCGCCAGTTGAATCCTTTGCAAACTTTAAGAAGTTCACAAAAGATCTATTGTTGTTATATTCAAACCCTTCCGCAATATTATTCGAGATTGAAATTGCTGCTCTACGGAGTTGATCCTTGGATGAATAATCTTTTTCCAGCTTTCCCTTTGATGTAAGATTGTACACATCAACACCAATTGTAACCGCCTCCTTCCAAATCTCTAAATCTTCAAACTTTTCAATCTTAGCCATAACAGTTTTTATTAAGTTGTTTAACATAATTTTATAATCTTCAATTTTCATAATCTTAAAATAGGCTCTAAATTTTCTCCGCCATCAATACCGCCTGGCGCAAGGCGCTTAATTTGTTATTTACTTCCTGCAATTCGCTTTCTGCTTTTGACTTGGATACTACTCCGGCACCTGCCTGAAAGATCAACTTGTTTTCGTGACTCAGGAAAGTTCGAATCATAATTGCGTGATTGAATGAACCATCAAAACCAACAAAGCCGATTGCACCACCATAAAAACTCCGGTTCACATTTTCGTACTTATTAATCAGCGTCATCGCCATGTGCTTAGGCGCCCCTGACAACGTACCTGCCGGAAATGTATCGGCCGCCATGCGAATAACAGACGATGCTGTTTTTAGTGAACCGGTAACTTTAGAAACCAGGTGAATAACATGCGAGTAGTATTGAATTTCTTTAAAGACTTCCACATTTACATCGCTGGCATTACGACTCATGTCGTTGCGCGCCAGATCAACCAGCATCACGTGCTCGGCATTTTCCTTTTCATCGGCTGCCAGTCTTTCGGCAATCGCTGCATCCTCCTGATCATTGCCCGATCTGCGAAAAGTACCCGCAATCGGAAAGATGTGCGCCTTTCCATTCTTCACCTGCAACTGTGCCTCGGGTGATGATCCAAAAAGCTTAAAACTTCCATAATCAAAATAGAATAAGTATGGAGAGGGATTGATTGAACGAAGCGCGCGATACACATTAAATTCATCCCCTTTAAACTGTGTAGTAAAGCGTCTCGATAGCACGATCTGAAAAACATCGCCACGAAAACAATGCTCCTTACCTTTCTCGATGATCTTTAAAAACTCATCATCCGTTACATTTGATTTTTCTCCATCGGTCAGGTTGAACTTGTAGGTTGAGAAACGATTACTGAAAATCAGTTTCTCTACTTTCTCCAGCCCGGAAGTGTTTTGATTTCCATCATAGCTATGTTCGAACAAGCTCAACTCATTGGAAAAGTGATCGACCACAATGATGTAACGGTACAACTTGTAAAGTACATCGGGAATCAGTGTCTCGCGCTGATCAACCGTTACATCTTCAAAAAAACGAATCGCATCATACGCCATGTATCCAAACAGACCGTTGTTGGGAAACTTCGTTTGAACTGAATTGTCTTGTTCAAACGAAGATTTGAATTCTTCCAGAAGCGAGGGCACTTCACCGGTCTTGCTTATTGTTTTCTTTTCTACGTGTCCGTCAGGGAACGATTGTTCTACATCTTTTCCGTTAACCTGAAATGTGGCAATCGGGTCGCAGCAAATAAACGAGAGACTGTTTTCGTGGCCGTGATAATCGGAACTCTCGAGCAAAATACTTCCGGCAAAAACATCGCGGAGTTTAAGGTAGATGTTTACCGGTGTGAGGGTATCGGCCAGCAATTTTTTAGAAGCCGTTTTAAGCTTGTATTTCATAGTTGCTTATTCATTTTAAAAAATCCAGTAAAAAAAGAAGGCCTGCTGTGAACAGCAGGCCTTCGGCTTTATGGTTTAAGCATAACAAGGCTGTTCACATATCGTTTTGCGAAATGTGCCACCACCATGCTATGTTTGTAAGTCTCATCATTCAATTATTTCTTAGCAGTTCGCTTTGCTTTCGCAGGAGCATCAGCAGCGGAAGTCGTTGCTACTTTCTTTGAAGCCACGCGCTTTAAGCGAGCCTTAATGGTTCTCTTGTTTCTGGAATTGCCGTAGCTGTCTCTCCAGATCTTTCCTTTTTTTGACTTCTTATCTCCTTTTCCCATGAATTGTTATTCAATTGTTGAGCAATAATAGTAAAGTGTTTTAATATCACACAAGCCCCGCTGTTACTTTTTTGAATATTTTCAATCTTAATCGCATTGAACGAACAACTGTTAAGGGTTTAGTTACTTTTCGATTTATGCGATGGCAGCACGAAAACAATACAATCCTTAGCCTGGTTTTCCTGATTTGGAAAGCGCATCCAGTTAGACAGTCGTGCTTCCTGTACCAGTCCTGACTTCAAGAGTACATTAACAGACGCCTCGTTATCGGCATCGACATACGTACCGATTCGAACAACACCCGATTGACGTTTGAGCAAATCCAACATAATGAGACACGTTTCGGTAGCATACCCTTTACTCCATTGAGTAGGCGTAAAAATATATCCGAATTGAATTTTGCCATCTTCATTGATCACACCAAAACTTCCTATCAATCGGTTGTCTGATTTTAGGCGAACAGAAAAACCGTAATCAATTCCAGAATCCCAGGCAGCTATGGCATACCGTAAAAACGAACGCGTATCACCGATATTCAAATGTGTAGGCCAAGACACATACCTGGTAGCTTCCGGCTTGCTGGCATAAGCATAAAAAACTTCTTCGGCATCTTCGTACCTTAGCCGCTGAAGTTGTAATCGCGTTGTAGAAATTCGTTCAGGAAGATTTAACAAGACCATAAAACCGGCAATGGCTAAAGGAAGCAATATCGTTCATCAATATTTTAAAAAGGAGTTTGAAGGTGCTAAAATTTTAGTGCGCGTAAACCCCATTCTTTTTACGGGAACTGAAATCAGCATCGGCCTGGATGGTCAGGCTGAAGTTCGGGAGTTAGAACTGGATGCCGATATTTTTGACGACCTGAAAGTGGATGGTTTCATCGAGAGTAGTCCGCTGGAATTCAATTTGCATTGGAATGGCTTGGCGTGAGGAGAAATGACGATTACTGGTTCAATCTAAAATCGCTAATCGCTAATCAACTCCTGCAGTACCATCCTGAATTCGTTTAACATCATAGCCGTGGCACCCCACACAACCTCGCCTTCTATTTCAAAATGGGGAGCGATGAGGTGATACTGGCCCGCAGCCAGAATTTGCTTCTCGCGAATAGCATCTTGTTGCAGAAGATCATCCAGGTTGCCGAAGAGTATTTTAGATACTTCATACGGATCGGGCGTGAACACCGGATTGTGTACAACCCCCACAACAGGCGTTACCATAAAATTACTGGGGATCACAAAAAAATCACTCAATCTTCCGAGCACCTTTACCGCCAGCCGGTCAACCCCCACTTCTTCTTCGCCTTCGCGCAGCGCAGTTTCGATGGGTGTTTCATCAGGATCAGCCTTGCCGCCTGGCAAACTTACTTGTCCGCTGTGTGTGCCCAGATACTCCGGCCGCTTAATGAGCGGGAACTTTATCTGACCCTTTTCTTCGTACAACAAAATCAACACGCTTCCAGGTTTTGGCGGAAGCTTGTGCTCAAATTTCGGAATCAAGTTTCCAACCGGCAGCGCACGCATTGGCTCGTGAGCTTTGCTACCCGGAAGCTCCGCTTGCAGTCTGGCCGAAAGTTTATCGGTTAATTCTTCAAAAGACATATTCAAGTATGAGGTACGAAGTTCGAGTACGCGGTAGTTCATTGCCTTACTTGCAGGGCTTCATGCTTGTGTTACCCTCTTCTTTATTCTCAACAGCCTTTTCATACGCTTTGCAGGCATTATCAAACTCCCCTACTTGCAGATAGGCTTCCGCAAGAAAGAGGTGGACACGATCAACAAACGGATCCATCGCTGCCGCTTGCTTCAATACACGAACGGCATCAACCGGACTTTTCATCTGAAGGTAATAAATACCTTTATTACGATACGCCCAAGCATTGTAAGGATCCAGGCTGATACTTTGGTCAATATCCACCTTGGCTTTCTCCGGTTGGTTCAGCATCAGCCAGATGTATCCGCGGTTATTAAGAAAGAATGGATCATCCGGTTTTACCGCCAGCGCTTTTTCTATCCACCGGGTTGCTTCAGCGTAATTTTTCATCTCTACTTCAATCATGCCCATCGCGTTCAGCGCATTGGGTTCTGAAGAATTCTGTTCCAGTGCTTGATTCAACAGTGCACGCGCACTTTCAAACTCCTTCATATAATAATAGAGCGTTCCTAAATTGACGAGAATATCCAGGTTTGGTTCATCCGACCGAAGGGCTTTGTTAAACGATAGTATCGCTTCATCAAATCTGCGAAGCTTCGTCAGCACCAGACCTTGGGTAAAATAAACCAACGCGGTATCAGGCTTTTGTTTAATGATCTTGTCGAGATCGCTTAGTGCGCTATAGTACTCCTTCAGTTCATAGCTGGCGTTGGCGCGATTGAAGTAAGCATCGAGGTACCCGGGCTTGCAGGCGATAGCCCGATTGTAGAGATCAAGTGCTTCCGCGTAGCGTTTCTTTTCGAAGTAAATCGAGCCCAGGTTATTCAGCGCATCAGCAAAACACGAATCGAGTCGCAGCGCCTCGCTAAAGTAGCGTTCGGCCTGTTCGGCATCGCGCTGCTTCACCATTTCGTTACCCTGAATCAGGTAGCGTTGCAAGCGCGTTTCCTTGCTGTCGCTGCAGGCTACTATCAGCAACCAACATCCTATCCCTAAAAATCTCTGCATACGTTTCAAACCGAATGTCATGACCAAATGTTCGCGTGTTTTCCTAAATTCAGCATAAAAAATTCCCCTTATGCCAATCAGCAGCGAAGCTAAACAAGAAGTCGAAAGGTTGATCCGCAGCGGCCAAAAAATTAAGGCGATTAAATACCTGTGCGATACATTCCAGGTTTCGCTGGCCGATAGCAAGCGGTTGGTAGAGACAGTGGAGGCCGAAATGCACTCTGCAACAAGCGTTTCATCGCCATCGTTTACTACACCTACAACCCTTACGGGAGATCTTAAAGTGGAAGTGCAGCGTTTGCTACACGATCGGAAAAAACTGGAAGCGGTGAAATATGTTCGGCTTCAAACACAAGCCGGACTAAAGGAGGCGCTTGTGCTGGTGGAAGAAGTAGAACGTGAAAGTAATCCGAACGCAAAATCGTTGAGCGCTGGAGGCGGCTGTCTCAAGACAGGTGTAAACGGAATAGCCATACTCTTTGCCGGGGTAGCGCTCCTGTTGTTTATCATTACTGGCATTGTTTATTACCGCGATGCACAGCTCATTAATAAAAGTGTAAAAATTAACGGTCGTGTAGTGGAGCTGGTCTCAAACAAAGGCACGTACGCCCCGGTTATTGCATACACCCTTAACGGCAAAGATCATCGCTACGAAAGCACTGCATACACCAAACCTTCGGCATACGAAATGGATGAGGTAGTGCCGATGTTCGTCAACCCTAACAAACCTGATGAACTGGTGCTGGATACCTTTACCGATCGTTGGTTAGCCATCTCCATTGTTGGGGGCATTGGATTATTCTTTACTTTTTTTGCTGTTATCTTCAGAATTAGCAGTCGAAGATTTTGAGTTTTGATAACTATTTAATTTCTTCGCATCACTTTAAAACAATGAACAAGAACATCACATCAGGCTTGCACCACCACCATCATGGATCGAACACGATGCGTGGCATTGCCTTTTAGTGATTTTTGAATAAAAGAATTTACAGGCTTGTCACGATGTGGCAGGCCTTTTTTATTTACTACTACCTCCCCGAAAGTTTTAAAACCTCGGGGAGGTCTAACTACAAACTATGAACACGCTACTTCGAATTGCCATTCAAAAATCCGGACGCCTGCAGGAAGGTTCCCTTGATCTGCTGAAAGAAAGCGGGCTCTCGTTCAGCAATGGTAAAGACCAACTCAAAACACAAGCCCGAAACTTCCCGGTTGAAGTTCTCTTTCTTCGCGATGATGATATCCCTCAATATGTTGAAGACCGCGTAGCCGACATTGGGATAGTAGGCGAAAATGTTGTTGCCGAAAAGCAAAAGAAAAATGAAATCGTAAAGCGCCTTGATTTTGCCAAGTGCCGCCTGGCGATGGCCGTTCCGCGTGCTGAACAATATACCGGAGTAGCGTGGCTTCGCGGAAAAAATATTGCTACATCCTACCCCAACATTGTGCGAAGCTTTTTAAAGAAGAACAACATCGATGCCGGTATACACGAGATCAGTGGCTCCGTTGAAATTGCACCGGGCATTGGACTGGCCGATGCCATCTGCGACCTGGTAAGTACAGGCAGTACTTTGCTCAGCAACGGCCTGAAAGAAGTTGAAGCTGTAATGCATTCAGAAGCTGTGATCATTGCCAACCCTTCACTGGAAGACGAAAAGAAAAAAATTCTGGATAGACTTCTCTTTCGTATTGAAGCGGTAAAAAAAGCCAAGAACAGCAAATACATTCTGTTGAACTGCCCGAACGAATCCATTGCCAAAATCACGGCTGTTATTCCCGGCATGAAAAGCCCAACCATCATTCCCTTAACACGAACAGGCTGGAGTTCCCTTCATTCTGTTGTTGATGAAAATGATTTCTGGGAACGTATCGATCAGCTCCGGGAGTTCGGTGCCGAAGGAATTTTAGTAGTACCGATTGAAAAAATGATTGTTTAGAGATTAAAGATTAGAAGATTGAAAGATTGAAAATTTAGTAGCCGCTAATCCTTCAATGTTTCAATATTCAAATATTTCAATATTCACCCTATGAAAATATTCAACAATCCATCAACCGAAACCTGGAACGAACTCTGCCAGCGACCACAACTGGAATTAGAGTTCCTGGATAGCTCCGTTCGCAATGTATTGAATCGTGTAAAAAAGTCGGGTGATGATGCCCTGCGTGAATTAACCCTTCAGTACGACAAAGTCTCCGTTCAGGAACTCAGGGTAAGTACCCAGGAATTAAAAGAAGCAGAACAAACACTTGCGCTTGAATTGAAAAACGCCATTCGCACGGCAGCCACAAACATTGAAAAATTTCACGCAGTACAAAAACGCGAAGTCGTAAAAGTGGAAACCATGCCCGGTGTTACCTGCTGGCGCAACGGTGTGGCCATCGACAAGGTAGGTATTTATATTCCCGGAGGTTCGGCTCCACTATTCTCTACCGTACTCATGTTGGGCATCCCTGCTAAACTTGCCGGATGTAAAGAAGTGATTCTCTGCTCGCCACCCGACAAGTCTGGAAAGATAAACGCAGCCATTTTATTTGCCGCGCAACTGGTAGGCGTTACCAAAATTTTTAAAGTGGGTGGTTCGCAGGCTATCGCTGCAATGGCCTACGGAACTCAAAGTATCCCGAAAGTGTACAAAATCTTTGGCCCCGGAAATCAATATGTAACCAAAGCAAAACAACTTGTCATGGAAGATGGGCTCGCCATCGACATGCCTGCCGGACCATCGGAAGTGCTGGTGATGGCCGATGAAACTGCGAATGCTTCTTTTGTAGCGGCCGATTTACTTTCACAGGCTGAACACGGTGAAGACAGCCAGGTGATCCTGGTATTAAATAACGAAGCGCTGGTCGCGCCCATTCAAAAAGAAATTGTAAAACAACTGGCGGCACTTCCCCGAAAAGTCATTGCCGAAAAATCGCTTGCCCACAGTCGTGTGATTGTCATGCCCGATCAGTACCAAGCCATCGACTTTGTGAATGCGTATGCTCCGGAGCACCTGATCATCAACACCAAAAACACCGAAGAGCTTGCAGCGGCTATTTCAAACGCGGGCTCCATCTTCCTGGGTAACTATTCACCTGAAGCGATTGGCGATTATGCTTCAGGCACCAATCACACATTACCAACCAATGGTTTCGCGCGGGCCTTTGCCGGTGTGTCGTTGGAAAGTTTTATGAAGTACATCACCTATCAGCATGTAAATGAAGAAGGTATTCGAAACCTTGGCCCCGTAGTAGAACGAATGGCCGAAGCCGAAGAACTGATGGGACACAAAATGGCCGTAACAATACGATTGAAGAATTTAAGTTGAGATAGTACATACCTGCAACAAACAAACATGAAACGAAAAGTACTGGCCGATATCAATACGCTTGTCAGGCGCAATGTGCTAACGATGAAACCCTACTCGTCTGCACGCGATGAGTTTAAAGGTGAAGCTGAAATTTATCTGGATGCCAACGAAAATCCGTATCCATCGCCCTACCATCGCTATCCGGATCCGTTGCAGTGGCGCGTAAAAGAAAAACTTGGCGCATTAAAAGGTGTCGATCCAAAACAAATCTTCCTGGGCAACGGCAGTGACGAGGGTATTGACTTGCTTATCCGCGCGTTCTGCGAACCCAATCAGGATTCGATTTTGATAACCGAACCAACGTATGGCATGTACGCAGTCTGTGCCGATGTCAATGCTGTTAACATTCAACGCGTTCTTCTCACCCCCGACTTCGATCTCGACCTTGATGCCTTTCCTAAAACATTTGATGCCACAACAAAAATTATTTTTATCTGCAGCCCGAATAATCCAACAGCTAACCTGCTGAGTCGTGAGAAAATTTTGGAAGTATTGAAACGCTTTTACGGCCTGGTGGTGATTGACGAAGCGTACATCGACTTCGCCAAAAGCAAAAGTTTCATTCACGAATTGGACAAGTACCCCAACCTGGTAGTGCTTCAAACTTTTTCAAAAGCCTGGGGACTTGCCGGACTTCGGTTGGGGATGTGTTTTGCTTCGGAGGCGATCATCAATGTGCTCAACAAAATAAAGTATCCGTACAATGTAAACATCCGCACACAGGAGCTTGCCCTCGATGCGCTCGAAAACAGTGAACGCAAGGATGAGTGGGTTAAGGAAATCATCAAAGAGCGCAACAAACTCGCGAAGACATTAGCCAAACTTTCCATTGTCGAGAAAGTTTATCCTTCGGATAGTAATTTCATACTCGTACGGGTTCAGGATGCGAACGCCACCTACCAATACCTGTTAGATCAAAAAATAATTGTACGCGACCGTTCGCGCGTTACCCTGTGCTACAACTGCATTCGCATTACCATAGGAACACCCGAAGAAAATTCACAGCTCATTAAAGCCCTTAAGAAATTATGAAAAAAGTATTATTCATCGATCGCGATGGCGTACTCATTAAGGAACCACCCGATGAACAAATCGATTCGTTGGAGAAATTGGAGTTTATTCCCGGTGTATTTACATGGCTGGGAAAGATTGCCACTGAAACCGATTTTGAATTAGTAATGGTTACCAATCAGGATGGCCTTGGCACCAGCAGCTTTCCGGAGGAAACATTCTGGCCGGCACACAATAAACTTTTGAAGTCGCTTGAAAATGAAGGCGTGGTGTTCTCAAAAATTTTTATCGACAAAAGCTTTGCCCGCGAAAACAAACCTACACGCAAACCCGGCACTGCCATGCTTACGGAATTTTTTAACGATCCATACGACTTAAAAAATTCCTTTGTAATTGGCGATCGGCTCACCGATATTGAACTGGCGAAAAATCTTGGCGCCACCGGAATCTTCATCAACGATGGAAGTCTTCAGGAGAAACTTTCGACTCAAAGTCTTCAATCAAGTTGTGGGCTGATCACCACATCATGGAAAGCTATTTATACTTTTTTAACCAAGCCGAACCGTGTTGCCACGGTAAGACGAACCACAAAAGAGACAGACATCGCCATTGAAATTAATCTTGATGGAACCGGCAAATCATCAATTGAAACAGGGTTGGGATTTTTTGATCACATGCTCGATCAACTGGCCCGGCACGGCAACATCGATATAGCAATAAAAGTAAAAGGCGACTTGCACATCGATGAACATCACACCATTGAAGACACAGCCCTGGCGTTGGGCGAAGCGTTTGTAAAAGCCTTGGGCGATAAACGCGGCATCGAGCGTTATGGGTTTTGCTTGCCCATGGATGACTGCCTCGCACAGGTTGCGATTGACTTTGGCGGAAGACCGTGGATTGTTTGGGATGCTGAATTCAAACGCGAAAAAATCGGTGAGATGCCCACCGAAATGTTTTATCACTTCTTCAAATCATTCTCCGACACATCCAGGAGCAATCTTAACATTAAAGTAGAGGGAACAAACGAACACCATAAGATTGAAGCCATCTTTAAAGCATTCGCCAAGGCAATAAAAATGGCTGTGAAAAAGGAAGGAAATCAATTACCCTCAACCAAAGGAATAATTTAAACGGCCATGCAAATCAGCGTTATCAAGTACAATGCCGGCAACATCCAATCCGTTTCGTTCGCACTGGAGCGATTGGGAATTGATTTCAAAATAACCGACACGGTAGAAGAGATTCAATCCGCAGACAAAGTAATTTTTCCAGGCGTTGGCGAGGCCAGTACTACGATGCAATACCTGCGCGATCATAAACTCGATCAGGTCATTGTGAATCTCAAACAACCTGTTCTCGGTATTTGTTTGGGCATGCAACTGATGTGTCAGTTCTCGGAAGAAAACAACACCGACTGCCTGGGCATATTCAATGAAACCGTAAAACGATTTGTTCCGCGCGATGATCTGAAAGTACCCCACATGGGCTGGAACAACCTGACGCTTACCAATGGCTGGCTTGATTCCGCTATTGAAAATACGTTTGCGTACTTCGTGCATAGCTACTATGTGCCGGTTAATGCATTCAGTTCGGCCATCACAGAATACATTAATCCGTTTAGCGCTGCCCTTCATAAAGACAATTTCTATGCGGTTCAATTTCACCCGGAGAAGTCCGCATTAGCGGGTGAACTGGTTTTAAAAAGTTTCTTAAACGTATGAGAATAATTCCTGCCATCGACATTATTGATGGAAAATGTGTTCGCCTCACGCAAGGCGATTATGCACAAAAGAAAATTTACAACGAAAATCCCGTTGATGTTGCCAGACAATTTGAAGATGCCGGGCTCTCCCATCTTCATGTTGTTGATCTGGATGGCGCAAAGGCTGGCAAAGTGATCAACTGGAAAGTAGTGGAAAGCATCACTGCCAACACCAGCCTGAAAGTCGATTTTGGCGGTGGCATTAAAACGGATGAAGATATTGAAAAACTTTTCCAACTAAAGGTAAGCCAGGTAAACCTGGGGAGCATAGCTGTGCGCGAACGCCTGCGGGTGCTGGACTGGTTAAAACAATTTGGTGCCGAGAAAATTATTCTAAGCGCTGATGTAAAGGAAGAAAACATTGCCATCAGCGGCTGGCAGGAGAACTCCGCTATTTCCATCATGAACTTTCTGAAAGAATACTTACAAGATGGTATTGAACATGTTACCTGCACCGACATCAGCACCGATGGCATGCTCACCGGACCGAATGTTGAACTATACAAAAAAATTGTACTCAGCTTCCCACACGTTAACCTGGTAGCCAGTGGAGGTGTTAGCAGCATTGAGGATCTTAAAGAGTTGAAACGAATTGGTGTGGATGGAGTAATTGTAGGCAAGGCTATTTATGAAGGACGGATCGAACTTAAAGACTTGGTCAAATTGTAAACCTCAGCTTGACGATAACCCGATACATTGAGCACTAACTTTTAACCTGATGCTAACCAAACGAATAATCCCCTGCCTCGATATCAAAGACGGTCGCACTGTAAAAGGTGTGAACTTCGTAAACATTCGCGATGCGGGCGATCCGGTTGAACTCGGTGCGCAATATGCGCAGCAAGGTGCCGATGAACTTGTATTTCTGGACATCTCAGCAACAAATGAACAACGCAAAACATTTGCTTCGCTTGTAAAAGAAATTGCCCGGCACATCAACATTCCATTTACGGTGGGCGGTGGAATTGGAAGCGTTGCCGATGTTGCACCGCTGCTCGAAGCGGGTGCTGATAAAGTAAGTATCAATTCCGCAGCGGTTCGAAACCCGCAGCTGATCGATGACCTGTCGAAAGCCTTCGGGGCACAATGCATCGTACTCGCCATTGATGCCCGAAAAATTGACAACACCTGGATGGTTCATACCCATGGCGGCAAGAATCCAACCGATAAAAAACTTTTTACGTGGGCGAAGGAAGGACAAGAACGTGGTGCCGGTGAAATTCTGTTCACCAGCATGGATCATGACGGCACAAAAAGCGGTTTTGCCAACGACACACTCGCCAAGCTTCATGAGCTTTTACAAATCCCCTTGATTGCTTCGGGTGGCGCGGGGTCAATGGATCATTTTATTGATACCTTCGTGTTGGGCAAAGCCGATGCAGCCCTGGCCGCCAGTATCTTTCATTTTGGAGAAGTAAAAATTCCCGACTTGAAATCATATCTCAAGCGAAATGGAATTCACGTGCGGGAATAGGTTGACCGAGCTAGCATCGGCAGGCGATTGTGGATTCGAACGAAAACAGAATCTGCGGTTGTAAATTAAAACCAAAACGGTAAATCATAAATCTAAAATCGTAAATCGTAAATAGAATGGCTATCAACTTCTCTAAACTTAACGGCCTGGTGCCGTGTGTGGTGCAGGATGTAAAAACCCTTCGGGTGATTATGCTGGGATTCATGAATGAAGAAGCGTATCAAAAAACACTGCGCGACAAGCGTGTTACCTTCTTCAGTCGAAGCAAGCAACGGTTGTGGACCAAAGGTGAAACATCGGGCAACTTCTTAGAACTGGTGGAAATCCTTATCGATTGCGATCAGGATACCTTGCTGATAAAAGTAAACCCAAAAGGTCCATCCTGTCATACGGGGGCCGACACCTGCTTTAATGAAAAAAATGATGGCTGGGATTTACGTTCACTTGAATCCATTATCCAAAGTAGAAAAGCCAATCCACAGAAAGGATCATACACTAACAAGCTGTTGGATTCCGGCATCAACAAAGTAGCACAGAAAGTTGGCGAAGAAGCGGTTGAACTGGTGATCGAAGCCAAAGACAATAACAAAGAACTATTTCTCGGGGAGGCATCGGATCTGTTATATCACTACCTGGTTCTGCTCACGGCCAAGGGATATACCTTGCAGGAAGTACTGGATGTACTGCAGAAAAGACATGGGAAGTAATACAGAAAACTTCAGCCTACTTACCCATACAACACTCCTTATATTTCTTTCCGCTACCACATGGGCAGGGCGAGTTTCTTCCAAGCTTAACCGGGCCGGAAGTGTTTGATTTAAGTACTGCGGTAGTATCCTGGTTAAAGGCTTTGGCGAGCAGGTCATAAAGCTCAGGATGGTTCTTTTGCAGGAGGTGTGGTCGTTCAAAAAAGTATTCGCCTGCTACGGCCAGAAATTCGGTCTCGCTGGTGGCACCATAGACATCAATCTCGCTTTTACCGCTCATGATCGCGGCTGTCTTTTGCCGTATCAACTTCAGCCAGGGCAAGGCAAAAGTCTTGTTGTTAAGAATGGTCGGAATACCATCGATGGCGCCATCTTCCTTATCTAACAAATGGATAAACTCGTGGATGCCCACATTCTTACGGTCTGTTTCGTTGGAAAATCCCTGATGCAGCGCGGGCTTCGAAAGAATCATCTTACCCTCCATGGCACCACCGGTGCCTACCATTCCGGTGATGTACTCGCCAGACTGATTGCCCACCGCATATTGCCGATCGAAAGCTCCAGGGTACAGCAGTACCTCATCCAGGAAGGTGTAGTCCCACTGTGGAAATCCGAACACGGGGATTACAGCACTGCTGGCTACCAGCAGGCGGTCCGTAAGATCTACCGAAGTATCAACACCGTTTATTCTTACGCTGTCTAAAAACCGGATAACATCGGCTTCAAACCGCTGCTTGCCCGCAGCATCAAGCTGACGATAGAACATTACCTTTTGCTCCAGTACAGTACGCCAGACTGATGGAAACTCAACCGGACCGGTGTGCGCTTTGACCTTTCGGTGACGCACAAGCGCTACCACCAACCCGGCCGCCATCACAACGATTATAATAAGAAATGCCATAGTATTGAGATTGCTGTTACGCGATAGCGGCTCGCGTGTATCGCGAACTTCTTCATCGATTATAACACAACCTTAAATTTATTTCCAATAATTTATGCTTAAGGCTTTACAAGTAAAAAGATTATTAATTAACTTTTGGGTACTAAAAACATTTCACCGCTATGGCAAAGAAAGCTAAGAAGGCATCCAAGAAGAAGGCTGCTAAAAAGTCGGCTAAGAA
>Ga0315910_10000898_pt1 | contig 28171 bp, 24 predicted proteins | sample EdamamesoilMG_FD_204470 | JGI IMG/M metagenome (GOLD analysis project Ga0315910, IMG submission 204470) | Garden soil microbial communities collected in Santa Monica, California, United States - Edamame soil | ecosystem: Environmental > Terrestrial > Soil > Garden | place: USA: California... | reverse complement strand
CGAGAACTCGACGCCGCCGTCGAGCGCTGCGTGCGCGGTCTGCTTGCCTTGGATATAGAGCGCCAAGCTCGCATTGCGGTCTACCTGCCGAAACAGTTGGAAACGGTGGTAGCGCTATTCGGCGCGGCTCGCGCCGGCGCGACATTCGTGCCGGTCAACCCAATTCTTAAACCCCCGCAAGTCGAACACATCCTGCGCGACTGCAATGTTCGCGTCCTGGTTACGTCGGCGGAACGGCTGACAATGCTGGGCAACGGCCTGTCGCATCGATGCCCCGACTTGCAGCATGTGGTGTTGGTGGGCGATTCCGCCCAAACGTTTGCGGCGAACGCAGTCCAAAAACCGCTGCTGGCCAAACAAGACAATCGACCCTATCCGACGCGCGGCGCAGTTCATTCGTGGGAGCAATTGCTAGGCACGGCAACTACGCGGCCGGCATTCAGCGTGATGGATCAAGAAATGGCGGCAATTCTGTACACGTCCGGGAGCACGGGCAAACCCAAGGGTGTGGTCGTGTCGCACCGCAATCTGATCGCCGGCGCCGAGAGCGTGGCACAGTACTTGGACAATCGTTCCGAAGATCGCCTCCTCGCAGTGCTGCCGCTAAGTTTCGACTATGGCTTAAGCCAGTTAACCACGGCATTTTCCGTCGGTGCGAGCGTCGTGCTAATGGATCATCTGTTCGCCCGCGACGTATTGGCAACGGCGACAGCCGAGCGAATCACCGGTCTGGCGGCCGTGCCGCCCTTATGGTCGCAATTGGCGGAGTTGACCTGGCCCGTCGAACTCATCAGTTCATTGCGATACATCACGAACTCCGGCGGCGCAATGCCACGCACCGTGTTGGACAAATTGCGCGTATCGCTTCCCGAGACGCGCATTTTTCTGATGTATGGTCTTACTGAGGCCTTTCGAGCCACTTACTTGCCGCCGGAACAATTGGACAGCAGGCCCGATTCCATCGGCAAAGCGATTCCAAATGCCGAAGTCGACGTGGTTCGACCTGACGGAACGTCCTGCGAGCCCGGTGAACATGGCGAATTGGTTCAGCGCGGCGCATTAGTCACGCTGGGCTACTGGAACGCGCCGGATGCCACCGCCGAACGGTTCCGCGTTACGCCGAATCGGACGCGCGAACTTGCCGTGCCGGAGATCGCGGTATGGTCTGGAGATACCGTGCGCCGAGATGCCGAAGGGTACTTGTATTTTGTCGCACGGCGCGACGAGCAAATTAAGACCTCGGGCTATCGTGTCAGCCCGACGGAAATCGAATCGGTAGTGCTTGCGAGCGGGCACGCTTCGGAAGCCGTTGCGTTCGGCGTGCCGCATGCAACGCTTGGCCAAGCGATTGCCGTAGTGGCAACCGGCAATAAGAGCGACGCAAAACCCACAGCGCAAATCCTCGAATATTGTCGTCAACAACTGCCTGCCTACATGGTCCCCGCACAATTGGAGTGGCGTGAAACGTTGCCGCGCAACGCCAACGGCAAGTACGACCGCGCATTGATCGCGCAGGAACTCCGCGACCGCGTCCCATTGGAAAAGCCATCGTAATGAGCGTCGAAATCGGGCGCAGCCACACACAACACGCCACCGCGCAGCACGCCCCGCATCCTTGGTTCGAGACTCGAAACGGCGAACTGCTTATTGCCGGTGAACCGTTGGCCATCGTGGCGCAACGCGTCGGCTGTACCCCGTTCTATGCGTACGACCACACCGTGATCGACCGCAAGCTCGCCTTGCTTCGCAACGCGCTGCCACGCGAAGTGCAATTGCGTTACGCAGTAAAGGCCAATCCGATGCCTAGCGTCGTCGAGTACTTGGCCGCTCGCACCGACGGCGTGGACGTGGCTTCGGCTGGCGAACTTCGTATCGCACTCGCCGCCGGAACACCTGCGCAACGCATTAGCTTTGCCGGCCCTGGCAAAACCGCTGACGAGCTATTTGCCGCGGCCGCCAATGACATCCTGATCAATGTGGAGTCCGAACGTGAGTTGCGCATACTTAGCGACATCGCCCGCCGGAACGGTCGTCGGCCGCGCGTCTCGCTGCGCATCAACCCGAATTTCGAACTCAAATCATCCGGCATGAAAATGAGCGGCGGCCCGAAGCCTTTCGGCGTCGACGCCGAAAATGCGCCGGAGATATTGCAGTCATTGCAGACGCTGCCGTTGGAGTTCGTCGGCCTGCATATCTTTAGCGGCTCGCAAAACCTCCAAGCGAGCGCCATCGTCGAAGCACAGCAAGCGTCCATGCAACTTGCGCTGCAACTCGCCCAGTACTGTCCCGCTCCATTACGAGAATTGAACCTCGGCGGCGGCCTCGGCATTCCGTACTTTCCCGGCGAACGTACGTTGGAACTGGAACCCATCGCGGCACATCTGCACGCTCTAACCGCGCAGGCAAAGCGTCTACTGCCGCAAGCACATCTCACTCTTGAGTTGGGCCGATACCTGGTCGGTGAATGCGGCCTGTACGTATGCAAGGTTATCGACCGCAAGGTGTCGCGCGGTCACATATTCGTTGTCACCGATGGCGGCTTGCATCATCACCTCGCCGCTTCCGGAAACTTCGGTCAGGTGATTCGTAAGAACTATCCCGTTATTGTCGGCAGCCGAACCGACAACGAACGTGAAATCGTCAGTGTTGTAGGCCCACTTTGCACGCCGCTGGATATATTGGCAGACCGTATGGAAATGAGCCGCGCCGCCGAGGGTGATTTGATCGTCGTGTTGCAGTCCGGCGCGTACGGATTGTCAGCCAGTCCAATTGGATTTTTAAGCCATCCCGAGCCGCGCGAGATTTTCGTCTAATCGTGCATTTTCTCGTCGACGAACTCGGTCAGTGTCCCCAGCGTCGCAAATAGGTCGCCTGACACCTCGTCGTCTTCGATATGGATGCCGAAGCGATCTTCCAGCGCCGTAATGACGTTGATCACCGCCAACGAGTCCAGTTCCGGCACCGCGCCTAATAGCGGTGCATCTGCGCGCCAGCGCGCGGCTTCGGAGCCGAGTTTCAGTGTTTCGATCAACACCGCCTTGGTCTGCTCGATCAATGGCTCCAATGGGACGCTCCGCAACCGCAACTGATGAGCCGCTAAGATTACAAGTATCCAGCGGCGGTAGGCAACGGAAGTCAATCGAGAGAAAGGGCGACTCGCGTCGCGCATCATCGTCGCTCGAACCCGGTATCATGCGCAACTTTTCTGTCCGTACCGCCAGACGAATGTCCGACCGCAACTCACAACGAATTCGCGTACTCATGGTGAACTCGACGCTCCACATCGGCGGCGCGGAACGGGTTGCCGCCTGTTTGGCACAGCACCTGGATCGCCAGCGGTTCGAACTCACGGCCTGTTATCTGAAAGAAAACGGCGTCGTCGGCGAAGAGATGACGCGTAACGGCGTCGAATTGATTCCGGTACCCGGCTATAAAGGCAAGGGCAAGCGCGACCGATTTACCTCGCTGAAGCTGCTCAAGCTTTTGAAAACGCGCCGTATCCAAGTCATGCACACGCATGACATGCACGGTTTTATGGATGCCAGCATTTGCAAGCTGCTCATGCCCGGCTTAATACACGTTCACACATTCCACTTCGGCAACTACCCGCACCGCGAGACGCGTTACAAGTTCATCGAGCGATTGCTGTGGCGTATACCCGATATGCTGGTAGCAGTCGGTCACGAACAAGCGCGCACCATTCGCGATTTGTATCGCATTCCAGAAGACCGCATGCGAGTGCTTTGGAACGGCGTGGATGCGCCAGTGCCGGACATTGCGCCCGAGGTGCGCACGTTGCTGGTCGACGAAAAACGCCCGATCGTCGCCAGCATCAGCACACTCATTCCCCAGAAGGGACTGCATCATCTACTCGACGCCGCCGCATTGCTGCGCAAACGGGGACTGGAGTTCGTACTGCTAATTGCGGGTCACGGCAAATTACGCGAACCGTTGCTGGCGCAAACTGAAGCGCTGCAATTAACGGATAACGTGCGCTTTCTGGGCTGGATGAACGAAGCCTCACGCCGCATGTTGCCGGCTTGTGACATTTTCGTGCAATCGTCATTGTGGGAAGCAATGTCCGTGGTCGTACTAGAAGCGATGTCGGCCAGCAAACCGATGGTGATCACCAACGTAGGTGAAAATCCGCATGTAATAGAAGACGGTATTTCCGGCTTGCGTGTATCCGCCGGCGATGCAGAAGCATTGGCGAACTCGCTGGAAAAACTCTTGTCCGACTCTTCGCTGCGCGCGCGACTCGGCGCCGCCGCGCGCGACCGTTACACCAGCCACTTCACCGTGCAACACATGATTGGACGGCATCAAGACCTATACACCGAACTCGTATGCGAACAAAGCATTTAGTCGCCCGCTTCATCGTATCGTCGTTCCTTGCCGTGAGCGCGTCGCTGACGCCGCATTTTTCGCAGGCTCAAACCACCAAACCTATGAGTGACTCAAAACATCTGTTAATCATCGGCGCATCGTACGCAGGCAACTGGGGACAGCCGGAATTACCTGGCTATCGGATTACCAACAAGGGCGTGGGCGGCGAAGAGAGCTGGCAAGTAGCGGCGCGCTTTGAGGCTGACGCACTGGCACTGAAGCCGGACGTCATTTTGATTTGGGGCCACATCAACGACATCACCCGCTCGTCGCCGGATAAATACGACTTCGTCAAACAGCGCGCCATCAAAAGCTACGAGGAAATGCTGGTAAAAGCCCGCGCCGCAAATATCCCGGTAATTTTGGCCACCGAAATCACCCTGCCTACAGCCCTCGAATGGCGCGATTGGGTACCCGCAGCCGTTGGCTGGATACGCGGTAAGGAAAGTTACGCGTCGCGCATCAACCGCGAAGTGAAGGCCATCAATACAGCTCTGCGACAAATGGCTGCCAAGGAGAAACTGCAATTGCTGGATCTGGAAAAAGCGGTGGATGACGGCAGTGGCGGCCGGAAACCCGATTACGCACAAGCAGACCGCAGTCACGTTACGTCGGCGGGCTATACCGCCATTACGAAATACGTGCGCGCGAATCTAAAATCGTAGCTATTTCGAAAACCCGGCGATCAATGCATCGCCCGCTTCACACAGCCGATCAATCGTCCGCCTCGCGGCCTCGTCGGTCATTTGATACGGATCGTGTATTTCTACATTGCCCTTGGTCAGGGCGCCCGCAAACACGATTTTTTCCGATGGTGCCCGCATTTGTCGTAACGCGTACCAGTTGTGCCGGTCCATGGCGATAATCAGATCCGCCCACTCGATGTCTGCCGGCGCGATTACGGACGATCGATGGCCGCTCAGATCGATACCTCGTTCTTGCGACATGGCAATGTGCCGCGTCGGCGACGAACGGCCGAGCTTTTTATGAAAGCCGCTTGAGCGAATCTCTAGCCGGCCGTGCGATTGCCGCGCCAAATAGGCTCCCAAAAAAGCGCTGCGGTAGATATTGCCGTAGCAAACCACCAAAACACGATGTATAGGTCTGCCTAAGCTCCGCGAGGCCGCGCGACGCGCAGTGACCAATGCCCGATATGCGCTCAATCGACCCAACAATGCTTGCATCAAGTGTTTCAACGGCTGCACCTTGCCAAAGCGTATACGCAATTCAAATCGTCAAGAACGCCGACGGTCCTAGACCCAGTGCCGCAATTTTGGGCCAAGTCACAATCTCCCGTAAGCCTTTCGGTCATCATGCCCGCTTGGCACATTGACCTCGCAAGGCTCTCGTTCGCCGCTACAATGCGCCGGCGACAACTTCCAATTTGAACATATCAGGAAGAATGCGATTGACCCAGAGCAGCATCGACAGCCGCGCCGGCGCCGTTTTACTCGTAGCGAACTACGAGTCGGATGTCGGGTATGCATGGTGGCTGATGGAGAATTTTTGGAACCTGATTGCCCAAGCAGCGGCGGCGGTCGGCCGCAAAACACTCCTTGCGTATCCCAAAATTAACACCATTCCGGAAGTGATTCGCAACTCCCCTATCGATACCGTGGAGCGGCCCTTCAAGATCCGCAATACGTCAGAAGTATTGGCAGGCGTGCGGCTGATTCGCCAGCACGGTATCAGTTCGATTTATCTCACCGATTGGCCGGCGCTGCATTGGGCATATGCACTGTGGCGTCTGGCCGGCGTGAAGCACATTGTCATACACGACCATACTCCGGGCGACCGCCCGCCGATCGGCGGCGTACGCGGTTTCATAAAGCGCTCTTTGCAAAAGCTCGGCATTTTTTCGGCGCATTGCAATGTCGCAGTATCGCCCTACATCGGCCGGCGATTGACCAATAACAGCTGCATACCGGCTCGGCGCTGCCGCGTAGTAACCAACGGCATTCGCATATTCGACCATACGGGGCACAAGCGCGACGCCATACGTAACGAACTCGGCATTCCAAACGACGCCATTCTCGTCGTCTTGGTATCGCGCATCACTCGCTATAAAGGCGTCGACTTCGCTATTCGCGCATTGTCGCAACTGCTAAGCAACCCCGCGTTACGCGGCCGAGTATATGCCGTCCATTGCGGCGATGGCCCGGATCGACACGAGTTCGAGCAATTGGCCCAGAGCGTTCGCGTTGACTCGTACTTTCGCTTTTTAGGACGGCGCGGCGATGTGCACGATATTCTTTGCGCCGCCGACATCGCCTTTCATCCGTCCAACGGGGAAGCAATGTCCCTCGCGGTGCTGGAGTTCATGTGCGCAAAATTGGCTGTTCTAACGTCGGACTTGCCGTCGGTAAGCACCGCGATCGAACCGGACGCCACCGGCCTCGTCTATAAGCACGGTGACATCAATACCGCCGCTACGCAGCTGCAAAAACTGGTCGGCGACCCGGCATTACGCAAACGACTCGGCGAGGCTGCGCGCATTGCATGTCGCGACAGATACAGCATGGACGCAATGAACGCGGCATTCGTCGCCGCGGTGCTACCCGAGCTATAACGCCGTACAAAGACTCAACCACTCTTCCTTCGGAGCAACACGTGGGCTATCAAGAAAAACCCGAATTACCCGGCTATTGGACTTACGACGGTTTGCCGATTCACGCGCCGGTAGAAGCCCATCAGTTCACCGTAGCCTGGGCGAAAAAGAACATCGCATCCGGCGCACGCGCACTGGATGTCGGCGCGGGTTCCGGCGCGCTTACCAAACAACTGCTGGACGCACAGTTCACCATGTCGTGCACCAGTTGGGACGAACGCATCACTCTGCCTGTGGACGTCTACAAACTAAACCTCGACTACGCGTTCGGCGAAGAGCAAGTCGGCAATCGTAAATATCAACTCATCACCTGCATCGAGGTGATTGAGCACGTCGAGAATCCCGCGCAATTGCTGCGTAGTCTGCACTCGTTATTGCTGCCCGGCGGTACGCTGATTCTATCTACGCCGAATGTCGAGTCGGCGGCGGCGCGCTTGCAATGGTTGGCACGCGGCAACCCGCTAATCTTTGGTCGCGAAGAAGTCGTCAATAACCGACATATCTCCATGATGTGGCGGCAAGGATTGGAATTCCATATCACGAACTCCGGCTTCAGCATTGTCGAGCGACAGTTTTTCGGCGAGCAGTACATGAAACCCGGCGTGCGACGCCTTATAAAGAAAGGACTTTATAAAATTATGGAAAAGATACTGTCGGGCGACACGCATGGCGAACAACGCCTGTACATTTTAAAGCCAGCAGATTCAGCCGCGAAAAAAACAGGACCACAAGACTTTTACTGATAACCCGCATCGCGAGAAGTAGCTCACACTCGGGGAAAGACCACTAGCATGAGCAACGTCGGTTGGTATGATGCTGCGTGCGCTTACTTTACATATGTAGGCGTTTTGCGACAGCGGAGATCTCTTTATGAACCGGCGTGAATTCTTATCCAAGTCAGCAATAGGTGCGGGATTAATTGCGACTGCACCGCAACTCGCGTTATCGCGCCCTTGCCCTCCACCGATACAAGTCGACACCGGCCCTGTGCTGCCGCCGACTTGCACCGATCTTGCGCCGGGCAATTTGTTCACCGCCGATTATTCATCTGCGCTCGGCAATTGGGATACGGCTCTCGGTAACGCGCAGCGCACGCAAGGGCGAGTCGCAGGCGGAGGACCAAAAGGTCTAGACGCATTCGAAGTAGTAAAAACGACTTCGACCACCGGCGAATATTATTGCGGCAATCAGAAAACCTTGCCCAACTTCGGCAACGGCGTCTCGCGCTTCTTTCGTTGGTACGAGCGTCACGGCTCCGGTAACAACTATCTGGCTGCGGACGGCGAAAACTTCATTCACAAGCGATTGCTGTTGGGCTTTGGTGAAGGCTCGGACACGCGCATGATCATGAACGTGGACGGTACTCGTAACGACCGGCCGTTTGTGCGAATAATCTTCGACGGCAACCCGTCCGCGCCGCCGACTTCGCAAGGCTTCAACCTAAACGTTTGGAAGGCCATGCAATTGGAAGTCGTTTTTGGTCCGAACGCGCTAATCAAGGTTTGGATCGATTCGGACAACTACGCCAGCCCGACGTTGCTCTTGTCCGGGTATCCCGCTCAGGAACGACAAAACGGCTTTACTCAATTCGGCATGTATTCCAACGATGGCCTTGCTGCCGGCGGCGTATATTCGTTTAGAGATGCCGCGTTCCGTGTTGCTACCACTTTCGATCCAAACTGGCATCGTTGGTTGGTTTCCTAAGTCATCTCTCCAATCCAGCCGCTTAACCTCGACGTTGAGCGGCCATACACATACCGGCCAAAGCCGGCGCGCATTACATTGATATCACCCACCACGCGGTCAGCGTAGGTGGGGCGTTCTTGCCGCAATAATGTAACTCTCAAGCCGCGCACCGACCGCACTAAAGGTCATGTCGAAGGAGCTGACATAAAGGCTAGACCGCAGCTGGCGTCGGCGGCTAAAAATCTCATAAATAATTGTTTTATATGAAATTAACCAGCGTATGGCATGGTTAATGCTTAGTAGAGACGTAGTTCAGCTCATGCAGTAATAACCGCAGACCCAACCCCAGACCTGGAACGTACTCGTGAAAATCAAATACCTCGCCGCCATCGCCGCCCTGTTCGCCGCTCAAGCATCGCAAGCCGTAACCATTACTTTCGATTCGGTCGCCGGTTCGGGCACCATTTATGAAGGCTCTCTCGTGTTCGATGGCTATCAGTTCTCATCGGAGCACTTTCATTTGTTCGGCGACCGTAACGGCCTCGCCGCCAGCGGCTCGACCTGGATGGGTGAAGAAGGCGGTACGCGCGGTGGCGCGATCACGATGACTCAAGTCGGTGGCGGTGCGTTTTCATTGCTCGGCTTGTTTGCCGGCGAGTTCGATCCATTCGCCAGCCCGGCCGGTTTTCCTAACGCCACCTATTTCGACATCGTGGGCACGACCACCACAGGCGCCACAGTGTCCGCTCACCTGGCCTTGGATGGTATCGTCGACGGCCGCTTCGGATTACCCGATCTGCAGGAGTTCACGCTTAACAACGATTTCCTAAATCTTGTGTCCGTACGATTCTCGGGATCGTTGATCAACGGCAACCCCGGCGGCATGTCGATGGACAACATTCGCGTCCAGCCGAGCGAAGTGCCTGAACCCGCGACCCTGGCTTTGTTCGGCTCCGGCCTTGGCCTCTTGGGAATCGCTGCAGCACGCAAGCGCCGCGCTTACGGATTCGCCTAAACCCTCACGGTTCCGGTGATGCATGCTTCACCGGAACCGTCTTCGCGGGCATGGAGTGCCGCGTGTCTCGCTTCTAAAATTTGCGCGACATCACAATCCGACAATGCACCTCATTTGAATCGGCTTGTGCAACAAGTATAGGATAGCTGTCTACTCAAACCGCTGCATAGCGGACCACTGCTTCATCGCGGCGAGAGGATAGCTTCGGTGTCCCTAGAAGAAGATTCAAAAAGCGACGCCTCGCAACGCGTTCGATTGTCTACTTGGTTTGTTCTAACCGTCATCGTGGCCCTTGCGTGCGAAGTCGGCGCACGCCTCGACGATTTATTCTTCGAAGGCATTCCATTTTCAGCCGCCCCCACCTTCGAGGGCCTCTTCATCCCCGGACCGAATGGCGTCAGATTGGGCCGGCCCAATGCGCAATGGAAGAAGGTCAGGCTAAATAGCTTCGGTTTTCGAAGCCCCGAAATCCCCAAAACGCCGCCAGCCGGCTGTGAACGGTGGATGTTTCTCGGCGCTTCCGAAACTTTTGGCGAACCGTCGGTTGCCAATACCGAATATCCGGCCAAGCTGCGTTCGCTCCTAGATCTGTCGTCATGCACGGAAATCGTGAATACGGCGTTTCCAGGATTAGGGCCGCCTTTCTTGCCCGCCTATTACCGAGCCGCGGTCGCACAATACGCACCAACCAAGGTTTTTTTTTATCCATCGACACATCTCTATCTGGGCGGCCTGCAAGGACGCAAGAAACCTCCAACGCCGCCAGTTACTCCGAATGCAGCACCGATACCCGTCAAGCCGGCGATATCGCTTGCAGCCATTGTGAACTCGTCGCGCGTCCTCGAGAGACTCCATGATTCACTGCATATGCCGGGCTTCATTCAGAAACGGCGTCTGGAAAAGTGGATTGCAAATGCAGCGGCAAACAAACCGGACGATTGGCGCTTTGCACAGGTACCCGACGAACGGCTGGAGTTCATGCTGGAAGATCTCCGCGAACTAATCGACGCCATACGAGCATCCGGCGCGGAACCGATACTGATGACGCATGCCATACGCGCCACTTATCCGCCGCGCGCAGAGGACCGCTCGGATTTATTCGCAATGCGCGCATACGTACCGCAAGCGTCGGAAGAAGTGCTCGCCGAATTCGAATATATTGCCGACGATAAGCTGCGCGAGCTTGCGGCTGCAACAAATGCGCGCTTGATCGACGTGGCGCGCCTGATGGACGGCAAACGCGACCGCTTCATCGACCTTGTGCATTTCTCCTCGCAGGGCCACGCCGATGTTGCGCAGTTGATCAAAAATGAGATGGACAAACACGCCGCGGCGGCGAGATAGCACACATGCTTTTTAACAGCTTTGTCTTTCTCTTTCTTTTCCTGCCCATCACGTATGCGGTGTTCTGGTGCCTAAAGTCGGCGAGTCAGCGCCATATCTGGCTGACCATCACCGGTTATGTCTTTTACGGCTATTGGGATCCGCGTTTCTGCCTGTTGATGGCGTTCACTACTTTGGTGAGCTATACCGCGGGCCGAGCACTACTGGCGACGCAAGATCGATCGAAGCGAAAATTGCTCATGGTGGCGCCGATCACTGTGGATCTGCTTGTTTTGGCGTTCTTCAAGTACGCCGGATTCTTCACTCGCTCGCTCAACGACTTTGCCGACATTCTCGGGTGGCAAGCGGATTTGCCGGTACTCGACATTATCCTGCCCATAGGCATTTCTTTTTACACGTTTCATACCATCAGCTACATCGTGGACGCCTATCGCGGCGTCATCAAGCCGACAAAGAGCTTTTGGGAATTCAGCGCCTACGTTTCTTTGTTCTCGCAACTCGTTGCGGGTCCGATCGTACGCTTTCGAGAAATCGAGGGCGACTTGGAAAATGTCGGACATGCGCACCGCCAGCGCGGACTGGCCATAGGCCTGTCGTTTCTCGCCTTCGGCATGTTCGAGAAAGTATTGGTCGCCGATAGTCTTGCTTACTTTGTCGATCCCTGGCTCGGCGCTTACCAAAACCTGTCCACTCTGGCCGCCTGGATCGCGATGCTCGGATACACCTTCCAGCTGTATTTCGATTTTTCGGGGTACAGTTCGATGGCGGTCGGCCTTGGATTAATGTTCGGACTACGCATTCCTCAAAACTTTAATTCACCGTATCGATCGGCCAATCCGAGCGAATTTTGGCGGCGATGGCATATCTCGCTATCGACGGTAATGCGCGACTATCTATACATCTCGCTCGGCGGCAATCGCGGCCCTAAATGGTTTATGTATCGCAACCTGATGATCACCATGCTGCTGGGCGGCTTATGGCACGGCGCCAACTGGACTTTCGTGGTCTGGGGCGCTTATCACGGAGTGCTCTTAGTTGGATATCACTATCTAAGCGAGCGCTTTAAGTTCGTCCCGACAGGCGTAGCACAGCTGTTGACGTTTGTTCTTGTCGTGATCGGCTGGGTATTCTTCCGCGCCACGGACATGTCGATGGCCGCGGAATTGCTGACCAAAATGTTTACCTTAGAGCCGGGAATAATCCCGGACGGTGCCGGAAAATTCGCGGCTTTGGTGATCGTGGGCGGAATATTGGCGCGCTGGTCACCCAACGCGTTCGAATATCACAATGGCTTTAAGCCCACGTTTTCAAAAATGGCGGCCGCAGCAATCGTATTCGGCGTAGCGTTAGCCCTTATAGCAGGCTCAAGAGCATCGCCGTTTCTATACTTCCAGTTTTAAAACAGCGACAAAGCGGTAACTACGCTTCCATTGCGCCGGTCAGATACTCACGCGCCTTGCGAACATTAAGCACCCGCGCCGCACTATTGCAGCTGCGATCGACTACCCACTTAAAGTCTTCGACGGAGATATCAAAACGCTCGGGTGCCTTCTCCCCTACGCCGTGCGTGTAGAAGATCAGCCAACCGCCGCGGGCTTCGCAGTCTCTGATACGACTGTCGATTTCGTCTTTGCGGAGCGTGCTGCTGTAAATACTGACCGAGCGCAAGAAGCTCATATCGGCTTCGCCGCGATTAATGCCGGGCCGGTTGCCGCGCAGGGACTGGTAATAAGGCTTCAATGCCTTTTTTACGCTTAGGGTGACTTCTCCAAAAGGGTACGAGAAATCTTCGAGATCGCATCCGATGGCCTGCTGCCAAAACTCGCGATTTCGCTGCGCATCAACGCACGACTCAGCCATAGTTAGCGTTCGCAGCGAGTGATGGCCGTAGGTATGGCAGCCGATTTGATGTCCGCGCGCATGCAATAACCGCACATCTTGAGCCGTCATGTACCGCCGCCCTTCTTGAACGGGCACGCTATCGAAACTGCCGGCAACGTAGAACGTCCCCTCCACACCATACTGTTCGAGTATCGGCGCGCCATGCTCGAATGCCGAATACGGCGCGTCGTCAAACGTGAAACTGATAGTCGGCCTATTGGCAGGCAATAAAACTTTGGACGCCGAAACGTTCTCGTAAAAGACCGTTTTTGCGGTTTTGAACATTTTTCCGATCATGGCGCAACTTCAGTAACGGTAACGACATCGACTTGCGGGACTACGCTTAATTCATAGCGATAATTCACTGTATTTTCATGCGAGCCCGTCACAATAAAACCAATCTCGGCAAACACTCGACCCGCAGGCTGATTGCGGTCGGTTTTGCGGTAAATCGCGTCCAGCGCGGTAAAGCCTTGCGCTTTATACAAATTCATCAAGTATGCGAAGAACGCGTGCTCGACTCGCTTCGACTGCACTCGGCAACTCAACATTAAGTCTTTCAGCAGCGGCGTTGGCCCGCGCTTGTCGATTAGTGCAAAACCGATGACGCCATAGTCGCCATAACGATCGCAGCAACTCAATGCAAAGTGGTCGTAAGTTGAATCGCCGAGTATCTGCACGATTTCATCGCGGAGATAGCGGCGGCCGGAGAAATTTAGCTGATTGGTCCGCTGCACCAGCTCATGCAATCGATCGGCCAAGGCGCCGGCAGAGCGCATGACCGTAAGTCTTATTTGGCACTCGCGCAAAAACTCTGCATATTCTCCGGAGAAGCTTTCCAAGGCTGCATCTCGTTGACGCTGCGTCAGATACGATTGCCGGCGCCCTGCCGATTCCGCGGACAGCGGCGGATTGAATCCGGGCCACTTGAGAATATTTTGATATTCAACCGCATCGATGGCGCGAACTTTAGGTTCGATCTGCTTCACTTGGTCGCGCTCGAACGGTTGATCGTCGATGAATACGGCCGTATCCGCACCGACATTAAAGTCCTTAATGATTTGCTTAACCGCACCGCCCTTCGGCTCCCAACTGATTCTGCTAAAAACGAAATACTCTTGCAGTCCGAATTTAGCGAGTTGCTGCATCGCATTGTCGTAATCGTTCTTGCTGGCGACGCTGTTGACGATGCCGCGCGCATCCAAGGTCTTGATAATTTCCGCGATGCCTGGCTTTAGCTTCACGCCGTCCGCGCCGTCTTCAACGAGGACACCGTGCCACATTGTGTGGTCTAAATCCCAGATAACAATTTTGACAGGACTGTTCTTATCTGCGTCCGACACATCGGACGTCGCCCGCTGCCGCTGTTCGCGGTACACCTTATCGGCAACGAAACCCAACGAACCAAAGTACAGCGTCAGTGGAGCGTCCTGATCGTCAATATTGTTGGGAATCACGGTGATGTGGATAGACGCTCTGGTATCCACGCGATTGAAAATCGGAGCGCAATCGAATTTAAACCGATTGAAGCCCGGTTTCACGTCCAGCAACTCCTGATACGGAATATTTCTTTTCTCGGGATCCGGGTTTATCAATTTGAGAGTCAACTGGCACGCTGTCGTGTTTGGATTAAATATTTCGACAAGAAAATAGTCCGGCGACAGTGCAGGATCGGCGTAACGGCCGCTGTGACTCACCCATTGCTTTATCCGACGCTGCATGCGCGCAGGAATATTTTTGCGACCTGCAATGGAAATCCCGGTACCGACCACGCTGGTTACCAGCGAATCCAGCTTGGCGAAGCGCTCTTCTACTCTTTGCAATTGCTCAATCGGCAGCAAATCGGTATTGGCATAGGCCATTAGCTGAGCCCAGGGCTTGAACTGAATCTTGACGGCATACCCTTGCAGGGTCGGCACATCGGGCAGCGGTTTGATGCCGTGCGCAAAGCGCCGACATTTTCCATCCGGTCGCGCTTCATATAAATCGCAGGTCGAAAAGCATGCCGGCATTGCGCATTCGGTGCAATGCTCTTCCCACGGCAACAACGAGAAGCCGACGACACCTGCACTGGCATCTCGAAACAAGGCGCGCTGCTCGACGGTCAATGAATCGCTTGCCTGATCGCTGTGCGCGATCTCTAATTCGTACATACCAACCTAACCTCGATATCCGCAACCGTCCCTAAAGCACGATAATTAATCCGTTTATTTTATGATTTTTTTCCCGCATCGAACGTAAAACAATTCTGTAAGGAGTCGCGCCTTCAAGATGTAACAAAGCGGATAATTAGCAGTATCAGTGCCCGCGCAACCATTGCATGGTCTCGTACATAAAAGGCTTGGGGTCATCGAAACGAAATATTTCATTCCTCGTCCGGCGATCCCAAAAGTGAAGAAATTGCCCCAAGGTACGCCAGCGTCCAGGGTGATCGGGCGGCAAATTAAGCTGATTGCGCGATCGCGTCAGTAACAACAACATAGCGCTGACATCGCCCCAAAACCAGCGCTCACGGACACCCACGTCGTATCGCTCGACATTAGCCGGGGCTTCGCCGGCCGCCACACTCAACGCCAGCGCTGGAAAATCAACACCAGAATCGACCGCTAACTGTAACGACCCCCAGAACCGTCCGTTGATTTCCATCAGTCGAAGGCTTCCATCACGTCGATCGCGCTTGAACTCAACCATTGCGACTCCTCGCCACTTTAGCGGGCCCAGCAATCTGTCCGCGTAGTCCACCGCCACCGGATCTGCAACGGTACTTTCACTTAGCACGCTGACGCCGCCCGACGGTGGCTTCTCACGAATGCGCCGATGCGCGAACACAGCACACCGCCGCCCTTCGTTGTAACAAACGAACACGCCGACACCAGGCCCTTCAATGCGCTCTTGCAGCAGCACCGGAAAGGTGGCCGGATGCAGCTTGTCCAACTGACAGGTTAAATCGTCCATGTCATTGGCGTAACTTACACCGGTGGATAACCACCCCTCCGGGGTACGCACGCGCGACCGCGCTGGTTTAATAACAACCGGAAAACGCATCGCTGCGGCGGCAGCTTCGCCCTGGCGTGCCGACGCAACTTCATGCATTGCCGGCACCGGCACACCTACCTGCTGGGCCAGATTCAGCACATAGGCCTTGTCCGCTGCAGCCGCTACAGTCGCTGCATCTGCGAAGGGCCATTTGACGCCGCTGCTCCAGATCGACGGGTCGTTGGCCAACGTCAACGTAGTGATTTCCGTCATCGGCAATACAACATCGATGCGATGCTGCACGATCAGCGTTTTTACCGTACTTAAAAATCCACCCGGTTCGCGCGCCGGATTTGGATACGTTGCGTGGGTACGGCTATATCGCGAAGTCCCCGCTAGAGAGGACGCCTTATCGCCGCATGTCACTACAAAGTGTCCGGCCCGACCCAGCGAGCGCGTGGCTGCCAGCGCGGATCGAGCGTTGCTATCGGTAATCAGAATACGCATACGTCTAAAACAGGCCCGCTACTTTACATAGCAAACGCGCCGGCGTCGGCGCCGCCTTCTCGTGAATACCGATTCGACGCAGCCGCATCGCGTCGTCGCCCGAACTCACAGAGCCGATTTCGGTGGTTACAGCCATGCGATACCCCGCTTGCTGCACCAGCTGACGGCTGGCCGCATCATGATCGCCGTTGGGATAGGCAAACCACGGCGTCGGCTGTTTTAGCTGCCGAGCGATCGCTGCATTGGATTCGCGAAGCTCGCGAGCAACGTCCGGCGGCGCGAGCTTCGTCATTGGCGTATGCGATTGCGCATGCGAACCGATCGTCACCACATCGCTTGCGTGCAAACGCTCAACCTGCTGCCACGTCATGAACCGATCGTGTCCGATGTCATCGCTGGATAGCGCGTGCTGCTCCAGCACCGCCTGGACTCGTTGCAGCAACCCGTCGATCTCCAATTGCGGACGAGTCTTCAACGCTGAGATGCTCGCTCTTACAAATGCTCGGACCGTGCCCTCGGACTGCTGAAGCAAGGTATCTATGCCTAGTTCGCCGTACAGATCGCCATCCGATACGCGCGCTTGCCAAAGCTGGTGCAGCATACGGGCAAGCCGTTCCTGCCAGAAGGTTTTGTGCGTACCGATGTAATCCGTTGCGATATAGATGACCGCCGGAACTCGATGCTGCTCCAACAGCGGCAATGCGTAGTCATAATTGTCATACCAACCGTCGTCGAATGTAATCAGGCAGTGTCCCGCCAATATTTTTTTCGAGTCATTTAGCCGCTCGACGAATTCCTGCGGCGACACGGGCTTTAAGTATTTAACCACCGCCGCCAAATGATCGGCGAAGGTTTGCGGTGTAACGACAATTGCATCCGCCGAATACGATTGCCGCCATACGTCCCGCGGCAGAACACGGTGATACATGAGCACTACGCCTTGATTACGCATTCGCTTGCGCAATACGAGCCGCAAAATGCCGGTGCGATGCAAAACGGCCGCCAGAATATTTTTGATTACATCACGCACGCGTCTTCTCTAGTTCAAACGGCCTTCTTCACCACACGTTCGACCGTATCCAATAGCTCGCGATTTAGCCGACGAATGTCATAACGGTGCTCGGCAAAGGTCCGCCCGCTGGCGCCTAGCGCCGCCAGCTCGCTGCCGGAAAGGTTATCCAACTGCGCCAATGCATCCGCGATTTGCGATGGATTCTCGGGTTCGAAACTGAAGGGCAACATGCTCGGCGCAGTTGACTCAGGTACGCCGCCGGTGCGACTAATCGCTGCGACCGCCTTAGCGAACATCGCTTCTTGCACAACGCATGCTTGGTTCTCTTGCCACGTCCCGCGAACTACGCTCGGCAGCAAGAAAACGTCAGCCGAAGCATAAGCGTCGAAAAGCTTCTCGCGTGACAGCTTGCCGACAAACTCGACCGCACTGCCCAGCCCATGCTCGTCGACATACTTGCGCAGACGTTTTTCCTGCGGTCCGTCGCCGACAATGCGATAGCGGATATCGCGGCCCTCGGCCTTTATTTTCGAGAACGCCTCAAGCGCATAGATCACGCCCTTTTCTTCGCTGAGCCGCCCGACGGTCAGCACCTGCAACTTACCGTTCGGCTTGTATAAACGCTGTACCGGCTCGGGAAAGTCCTGCAAATTGAAACCGACGGGACTCACGAAGATCTTCTCGGGGGTGCAGCCGCGAGCGATCGCATGCTGTCGAGAATTTTCAGTATTCGTAAACACGACATCGGCCGCGGCAAATGCCCGCGCGGCATCACGGTCTGGAACCTGCGGCACGCCGGGCACTTCACCGCCGTGATAGTAGAACGCAATCGGCACATTGGGATACACGCGCTTTAGAAAGCCGAGCCGCAACTGAGTTAACAGGTTGTGGACGATGCAAACATCGGGCGCATCATCCGGCAGCACTGCGGCGCGAATACTGTGCATTACACGTTGCTTTGGCGATGCAGGCATACCGGCGGCAGCGATCATGCGAGTGGGAGTCGCAAGCGGCGACTTAAGAATTCGAGCAAGCACCGGAATGGTCGCTTCCGGCACATGCTTAAGCGTTGCAGCGACATTGGTAACCAATTTATCCAAACCGAGTTCGCGGACCACCGGATTTAACTCGCCGTCATGACGGTCAAACGCGAATAGGCGCAAGGCGTGCCCGTCTTTGATGAACTGCTCGAATTGCGTATCGTGGTACGGCTTGTATGGACTCGGATAATTCTCGGTGAAAGCGTAAATTTTCATTGTCTGCAATTCTCGTGTGTATGCGTCGCGGTTCGGTTACCGCGAAGCACTAAGCAACCGATACTCCGGATAAAGCAGCATGTACGCGCGCGGGCATATCGTCCGGGCAATACGGATGCGTAGGCAGCGTTACGATAGACGAAGCGACACGGCGTGCGCCTTTAAACTCTTCATCGCCGTTACGAATGATGGAAGCCGCCTGCGGCACGTCACACAGCGCTGCGGGATAAGAGCCGGTAGCGCCGATACCCATCTTGTCCAAGGCATTTATCAGCGCATCCCGTTGTGAAGCTTGACGGACAATAACGGGCAGGCGTGCATAGACCGGTTCGGCGCGCGGCAGCACGTTTACAATTTCGATCGACGGCTCTGCGCTCAGCATTTCGAGCAACGCCTGCGCGTTCCGTCGGCGTGCGCTTGTAAGCTCCGCCAGACGCAAAAACAACTGCCTTCCCACGCCCGCCAGCACTGCACTGAATTTGGCAATCAAACACTCCAACTCGTAGGGTGTCTGCCCCAGCCCCAAGAATGGCATGCGACGAATCAACCCATATGCCGTCGGGCGTAGCAGTATCGTGTATGCGGCCAACTTTGCGACCAGTAGAGTGCTTTCTTTGAACGGAGTCTTAGGCAGCGATTGGTAACCGGCCCGTATCCCATCTGCCAGCGCGCCCGTATGCGCGACGATGGCACCGCCTTGAATAGTGGCGATGTTCTTGCCTTTATCGAAGCTATATAAACCCGCATCGCCAAACCCACCGACCGCTTTGCCGGCGATGCTCGCACCCAGCGCCTGTGCCGCATCATCGAGCATGTAAATACCGTGATCGCGCGCATAACCTTCAATCGCCGGCAAGTCGTTCGGTAAGCCGTACAAATTGGCCGTGACAATTCCCAGCACACGAGTGCAATCGGTACGCGATAACGCGTCCATATCGTAATTTAAAGTCTGCGGATCGATGTCGCATAGCCGTACCTTGAGCCCAGCCCGCGCAAATGCCGCCGGTACGGAATAACACGTGTATGCCGGAACGATAATCTCGTCTTTATCGACATTGCCGCGCGTCACCCGCATCGCGTTACCGATCACTGTCATCGCAGCGCGGCCGGACGACATAAGCCATGCATGTTGACAGCCGCTTAACGCCGACAAATTCTTCGATAAATCTTCGCTGCATCCACGATCCAACAGCCCCGCGCTTAATCCGCGCGCCAGATCGAGAAGCGTAATGGGCGTGCCCGCCGGCGCAAAATAACTCACTACTGCCTCAAGGAATCAATCGGGCCAGAGGCGGCCCAATGATTCGTGTTACCACTCTGGGCATACGTTGCCACGCGGCAATAGCCAACTTGTATTTGGGGTTATTGACGTTTAGTTCCGGCAGAGGCCCACCGTCGCGTCGCTTGAAATACCAATACAGTTGCTGCGTTTCGGCGTTCCATTTCTTTTTGAACTGCTCACCGCCCGAATCGGTCGACGAACGCCCTAAGTGATAACGTTTGAAGCCACGCACACAGGCGTCGCGCATCATTTCCCAATACAGGACATAGTTGGCTTGCAGCTCGCGATATTCCGGTACGCCGCCCGCCCACATCCCTTCCACTGTGTCGCCGAAATGGCCGTTAAACGCCACCGCGACGGGCGCGTCGTCTTTGTAGCAGACAAAGATGCGGATGGCGTCGCCGAATGCGTCGACGATCGCCACAAAGTAGTCGAACGAATACAGCGGTGTGCCCAGACTCGCCCACGACGCTTCCATGACGGCATAAAATTCTTTCAACAGCTCCTTGCCGCCGCTTGTCACCCGCAAGCCCTGCTTTTGTACGCGGCGCACATTGTTGCGATGCTTCGAGCTAAAGTTTTTCCAAAGGTTTTCCGGGTCGGCATCGAGCTGCAGCGTCATGCTTATTTTCTGCAACGACACCGGCCAATCGCACGACATCTCGTGAGCCGAACGCAGCTCGACGTAGTCGGCCTTAACCTCCATTAAGTGATCCGCAGCTGCGTTCAGCAAGCCGCGCGAGGCCGCTGCATCGTTCGCTATCGGCCCGCCGAAATTGACGAAAGGTTGCGAACACAAGATATTGCCGAACAAACGGCTCTTGACTCCAACAAGCGGCAACACACCTTGAACGTCGCCACCACGCTTGACCGCCAGATGAACACTTTCGTGCCCGAGCGCTTCCTTATTGATTCGACGCCATGCCGCAAGATGATAGAAAGATGCCTGCGGCTGGCTACGCAGGTAAGCGTCCCAGTCGGCATCGCTTAAATCCTTCACGACAGTGGAAGCCTGCATCGCGTCCGGTTGCGACTGAGCGTTCGCGGAGCCTGCAGTAGCGGTTGTCATTGAGTTCTCATTCCTTCTACAAAGCGCCCTTCTATGAGCCGCTCTTCTATAAGTCGTAAGTAATCGACAAAGGCGTTCGCAACGTAACGGCAACCCTTGTCATTCAAATGTCCGCCGTCCCTGGACCATTCCGGTGCCAACGACGGAACACGTTCATTGTCGCTGCGCACCGCAACCAACTCGCCATTCGCGCCGTGCGCCTCGATATTCGCCAAATCAAACAATAGCCCGCTCGGACCGTAATGCTGACGCAGCCGTTGGTTAAAGCGATGCCGTGCTCCATTGCGCGCCACTTCCGGCGAAGGCCCGCGCAGCCAACCATACACTGTCGCTTTAATACCCAACGGCAGCACGCGGAGCGGCACTGTAATGTGCCCGACCAGGACGCCAGGATATTTGTTCTGTAACTCCGTCACGGCCTTTAGATAGTCGGCAAACAGCGCATCCACCACCCGCACATCCAATACATCAACGTAACAAAGCTTGCACAAAACCAAATCGATGCGCGTCACATCCACGCGGTCTACGGCTGCGAGAAAGTCGCTCCATTTAGAACGGGCATCGCCGTTTTGCCCGACTCTTGTTGCCGCTAGCACGGGACCGTCCACCGCGCTCATTTCTGCCACGGACACTATCGGCGGCCCGGCACGCATAGCTGCGAGCCCTTCAAGCAAGTTTTGCCCGACGGACTGGTGGCCAAATAAAACCCGCAATCGATCCCAGGAATGTTCCGAGCCGACGCGCGGCAAAGGCCTATTTGTGACACAGTTCGCATTCATTTGTAGGAGCATTCAGCGATATCGGCGCGCGAGGTCTAAGACATTCGCCATGTCTGTGATTGTAGACAATTTATGTCTTCTCGGCTTATCGCTATTCTCCACTCACTATCATCTGCGGCCGCCCTCTGCGAACAGCACCGTTAGCCCCGGTTCGGTCGCGCAACGATGGGCTTCATTTTAGTGAGTTAAGTCGATGCAGAAGTCTCTTGTCTATATATCGATGGTGTTGGTCGGGTTCGCAACAAGCACCGGCTCTTCGGCAAAGAATCTCTATGTGAGTACCACCGGCAACGACGCGACCACATACGAAGCGAACAGCGCCTCGCAACCCTGGAGAACCCTTGGCCGCGCTGTGTGGGGTAATGCCGCGCGCACGAGCCCTAACACGGCGCAAGCGGCCCGTGCAGGCGACGTCGTCATTGTCGCGGCCGGTACGTACAACACCAATGCGGGTACCGGTACCCGCTATGAACCGATTTACAACCCGGTAAACAGCGGCACGGCCGGATCGCCGATCGTGTTTCGATCCGAGACGCGCGGCGGCGCCATCCTGCAGTCTTCGCAGAGCACTACGGCGCAACCGCTGGCCGGCGCTATGGACAAAAGTTACGTCACGTGGGACGGCTTTCTACTCGACGAAAGTAACATCCCGACGCAAGCCGATACCGGTCCCTTTGTCTTTTGGAGCACCAACAACGCCGTTGTTCAAAACATGACTATCCGCGGTTTCAATCGCGGTTGGGTGGATAACCACAACGGCATTCGCATCGAAAACTCCAACAATGTACTCATCCGCAACAATGACATTTCCGGCTACGTGGACTCGCAAAACAACCACAATTCCAATTGCGTAACGCTCTATCGCTCGTCCAACGTAACCATCGAACACAACGAGTGTTACAACGCCAATGGCGGTCTGCATGTCAAAGGCTCAAATCCGGGTCCGGTGATCTTGCGCAACAATCTTATTCACGACATTACCTTGTCGGCCATTATGTTTTCCGGTATCGCTCAGGCTACGGCGCACAACAACGTCGTGTACAACGCATGGACCGGCGTCAGCTACCACCAATACAGAGACGAAACGGGTGTCGACACCGTCACCGTAGCCAACAATACCTTCGTCAATCTCACCGGCGCGGATGGCGGCGGCCAAATGTTTCGCGGCGGCAGCGCATTTTTCCGCAATATACGCATCTACAACAACATTACCGCGCGCGCGCAATCCGGCGTGACCTCCTGGGAATGGACGCCGCAAATGGAAACCGCTGTGGACTTGGCCTACAACGCCTATTCACAAAACACTCGTCTCGCCGAAGTAGCGTTTCGCGGACAAACCTTCTCTGTCTGGCAGAACACTTATCATCAGGACGAAGTCGGCAGCCTCGAAACGACTGTGTCATTCATTAACGAAACGGCTCGCAATTATCGCTTGCCGACCGGTTCACCGCTGCTAAACGCGGGTTTAGACATATTGGATTTGAACCGCAACGGCTCGACGACAGATCGGGTGCCGATGGGCGCGTATCTCACTGGCAGCGAAATCATTGGCAAATTGCCAGCGACCCGCCCTAATCCGCCAACCGACACAAACGCGCTCTAGGCCGACGCCTTCAATTGCCGCCACGGAATTGGCGCACGGCGGCCCAGGCGCGGCCCACGAAGTAGAAATAGAATACCGCGCCATTCTTTAGCCATAGCTGCGGCGATTCGCGGCGCCACTTCCAGACGGAGCTGCCAAGGCAAATCGCCACAATTGCCGTCACGGAGCCGACGCTAACCAACGGACGCGCAGTTAACGCTCCGTATACGGCAAGCGCATGGAGCGCAGCGACAATCACGGCCAGTTGAGCCACTCGCGACTTGAAAAAAATGGACCAACTCGAGAAGTCGCCTCGACCGTGCCACGCTTCGCGCCGAAAGAAGGCGCGTAGGGTTCGGGGATATCCATTGTGATATACGTGCAAGGTACGTCTCGCAACCACTACTATCCCGCGATCTATAGCTCGCACACAGAAATCGACGTCTTCGCCGGTTACCAATGCCGCGCTAAATCCCCCGACCGCCAGAAAATCCGCCCGTGTTACCAATAGATTCCCGCTATTGAGATATTTGCTGGCGCCACGCCGATACATGGGACCGAACCACGAATTCTCCAACCAAGAAGGATTCACACCCACATCGCACACGTCGCCGGTAATTTGATTCGTCCACGTGACATCACGCGCAAGGCGGAGCGCTTCGTCGATCCAGCTTTGCGTCACCACAATATCGGCGTCAATGAAAGCAATGACACGTCCGACTGCCCGCTGCACACCTGCATTTCTGGCAGCGGCAACAGTGCTGCGCGGCAACTTGACGGTGGCTACGCCGAACGAGGCCGCAACGGCGCCGGTGTCATCGGTCGAGCCGTTATCAGCAACGATGATTTCGCATTCGCCGGTATCGCGGGCAGTTTGCAAACTTCGCAACAACGCCGGCAATTCTGCTTGCTCGTTAAAGGCAGGGACAACGACGGACAGTACGATACCGCTCATGCCGCACTTTCCTTGCTTGCTGCTCGGTGTATTAGTTCAGTGTAGATCGCCTCGATCTGTTTGACGTTCTGCTGAGCGGTGAATTGCGCGGCCAGCCGTGCGCGACCGTTTTCGCCCAACTTCGCAGCGGCCGTTCGATCGGACAATACCTCCAACACTCGTTGCGCCAAGCGCTCCGAATCGCTCGGCGGGACGAGAAACCCGCTTACACCTTCCGCAACCGTTTCCTTAGGGCCGCCCAGATCGGTGGCGATCACCGGTTTACCCAATGCCATGGCCTCCAAAATTACAATACCGAATGGCTCCGGCTCCACCGAAGTATGAATAACAATGTCGAAGTGGTTCATCCATACGATGGGATTACGCTGGTAGCCGGCCAGCGTAACGGCCGACTCCAGCGACTGCGCACGAATCAAAGCCTGTATCTCATCAACATATTTGCCGTCCGCGAGCGAACCTACCAATACGCAGTGTGCATTTGGAAAGACCCGGCGAATCCGTTGCATCGCTTGCACCAGGACAATTTGCCCCTTCCAGCGCTTCACATTACCGACAATACCGATCATCGGTCGATGCGCGGCTAAATTGGTAATTTCCTCCGGCACCTGCTCGTTCGACCGCACCAGTGTTTTTTGTGGATCGATACCGTCCCAGATCAATTTGATTTTACGGTCGTCAATGCCTTTTGCCGTCAAATCGGCGCGCACCGCACTTGATATAGCGATGACTCGGTCATGAATTCGTGCCACGCGACGACCGATGGCATCGAAGCGCGCCGGGAAGCCGCGCTGATGCGCCACTACAGGTACACCCAGCGAATGAGCGGCCAACACCAGGTCAAAGTCGCCATTGGCACTGTTATTCAAATGCACGATGTCGATGCGCAAGCGTTTCAGCTCACGTTGCCACCACGCCTTGCTGCTGACCAAGACACGATACAGATTGGCCAACGACTGGGCGGCGGAGACAACCTGTTTGACAAGCGGCAATCGAACCGCCCGCATTTTGTAGGGCGCCGTGGGCAGGCCGATATGCACTTCGGCACCAGCCGCTCGAAACTCGTCGACCAGCGGGTTGTTCTGGAAAAACCAAACTACCGGCGTAAATCTATCGCGGTCCAGTGCGCGGCAAATTTCCAGCAGGCAGAAGTGCGAGCCGCCTATGGTGCCGTCGACATTGTGTTCCAGAAACAGAATTCGCCGCATGATGTCTTTTACTGTCGCGACCGATTACCGATTAAGCAGCAGCGTGCACTTTCGAACGACGCGAAATAAAGCCTTGCACCCATTTTCGCTCGTCACTCGTCAATGCGATGAGATAGACGGTGGCCAGATAGAATGCCGTGATTAACGCCACCCACGCAAAGAAATTTAATAAGTTATTCGGCGCAACATACCGTTCGACCAGCCACGCCGCGGCCACAAACGGTACGACGGCAACAATGCAACGACCATAAACGCCCATAAAATAGGCCCACAGGCTTAAGCCCACAGTTCGACAAATGAGACGCGGCAGCCAAACCAGCACGACCAATATGTGCGACACAGCGGTGCCGATGGCGACGCCTAACAACCCCATATACTGAACGAGCACAATGCTCAACGCCAAGTTGATGACGCCCTCACTGATGCGCATCATGGCTATGCCGCGATGCTGACTGATGCCGTAGAGCACGCTGGAAATCACGTTGTGAGGCGCGGAAAGAATTTGCGTCAGCGCCAACACGGCCAAGACTTGTCCCGACGGGCCGATAAACTCCGGCCCCATCCACAACCCAATAAAACGAGACCCAAGGACAATGTATGTGACGCCGATGGGCAAGGAGATCAAAACAGTAAGCTTAGCGCCCATTACCAGCATCTTTGCCAATTCGGTGTGCTGGCGCGTTGTGAATAAATGGCTCGATAGCGGATTGAATACTTGTGCAGTGGACGTCAACAACATCCGCAAATAATCCACGAGACTGCCGGCGATGGCGTAATGTGTCACCGCCGAAAGCGGCAAAAATAAACCGACAATAATCGCATCCGATGCGAAAATAATTTTTTGCCCGATATTATTGACCAGCACATACCAACCGTAACCGAAAATCCGCTTCGACAGAGCCGTTCTGCGCCGACCCCGCGGCAACTCGAGCTTAAAGCGCATGTCGTTGCGTCGGAGCAATTTAAGCGCCATCCAAAGCGCAACAAACCCGCCCGCAATCGCCACCGCAAATTGTATAGCCGCCAACGCCACTAAACCTGCGCCGCGGCTTAGGAAAAATACAATGAGCGCCGTGCGAACCAACGTGAGCACAATGCCGATCAAATTGGTGACACCGAATTGCCGCAATCCGAGTTGTATGCCGCTGAATACGTTGAAGACAAAAGTTTGCGTGATTGTTAGACCGACGAACATCACGGCCAAACGGGCTTCAAACCAATACTGCTCTTCCATGTCGAACCAATGCGGCACGCCCCACATACTGACGGCCGTAAGCAATAGACAAATGCCGATAATCGGCAAGTAGACGAACAGCGCCGTCGTTAGAATTTGATTTAGCCGATGCTGCTGCTTTCGCGCCACGTACTTGGACGTATAGCGCACAACCGATTCGCGCACGCCGAAATCCAGCAGGTACAGATAACCCGTGAATTGCATGGTAAGCGCCCAAATGCCGTAATAAGCACTACCCAGTTGCTTGACGACAAATGGCGCAAGGAAAAATGAAACCGCTATGTTGACGGCCAGCGCCAACCAGTTGGTCATGATTCCGCGACTGACACTCTTAGCATTAACCATTCGAAACCTTCACGCGAGCGAGTGCACGGCGGGGCATCAGCTTGCCCACGCGCGGTCGCCACGCTTGTATGGGATAGCTCCCTTGTAGGCGCCAGGAATCGCGACGTAGCGCAGTGCTTCGGTAGCGCCTCGCTGCGAGGTGCAATACGCCACGACGATCAGCCCCTTGAGCTGCCGGAAATAATGGGGCTGCATAGTGGGCGATAACGTCGATGCAATCAATTCGCCGGTACGTCCGCCCGCTATGCGTTTCGCGCGGCGCGACACCTCCTGCAAACGTGTTTGCAATAGCTGTTCGCGATCCAACGATCGGATAAGCCGTGCCTGATCCGCGGCCGGCGTAGCGGTAAATGGCGTTCCATAGCGGGCTTCACAATCATCTTGCAGGGCTCGCAACCCGGCGGCAAAGAGCGCGCGATCTTCCAAGAGATAACAATCCGTCACGATGCTTGCGATTGTCGTACCCACACCCACGTCCCCCGCACCCGGGGTATCGGTCGGCGGGATAATGATGTTGGCGACGGCGTTGATCAGTTCGATATCGGCTGGTGTAATTCCGGGCCAATTGCTGGCATCGACCACGAGTGGGGTGGGCCGCGTCATCACAAATAATGTGCCGCCGCCAGCCGCCAGCGCACCGGTGGCAACTACCGTCCACTTGAGAAAAGCACGTCGTTTCATGGCAGTAGCTTCCGCGTCATAAGTTGCCGCGCTTCAGCTCATCGACCGCAAAGTGCGCGGCGCGAGCGGTTAGCGCCATGTAAGTGAGTGACGGGTTCTGACAGGCGCTAGACGACATGCACGCGCCGTCCGTGACGAATACATTGCGGGCATCCCACACCTGGTTGTGACCGTTCAGCACGGAGGTACGCGGATCGCGTCCCATGCGGGCTGTGCCCATTTCGTGAATGGCTTGACCGAACTCATAGCCGGTGTCGAACGAATCGACGCCTTTTACGCCGGCGGCCTCAAGCATTTCCGCAGCGTCGTTTTTCATATCGACGCGCATTTTCTTTTCGTTCTCCTTGATTTCGCAATCCATCGATAAG
>Ga0315910_10000897_pt1 | contig 28171 bp, 20 predicted proteins | sample EdamamesoilMG_FD_204470 | JGI IMG/M metagenome (GOLD analysis project Ga0315910, IMG submission 204470) | Garden soil microbial communities collected in Santa Monica, California, United States - Edamame soil | ecosystem: Environmental > Terrestrial > Soil > Garden | place: USA: California... | reverse complement strand
TACCGGAGGCGCTCCCATCATCGAGCGATGTCGTTCCACCGCTCGACGACGAGGTCGTCGCGGACGTGTCTCCCGTGGTGGTTGCGGTGGTCGTTCCCGTCGTCTCGAATCCTTCGCAGCGAATCGTTGGGTTCTCCAACAGTCCCGGTCCTCCGCATGGGCTGTAGCACGCATCCGTTTCAGGCCGTTGCACCTGGCATCCGTCGCCTTGCCAGTTGCATTCGGGAGAACCTTCGTTGCAGTAGAGTCGAGTTCCATGCTGCTCGAAACACCACTGATCGCCCTCGTGCGTAGAACAGTAGTCTTCGTTGGGGCGTGTCACCGTCTCGAGCAGGCATGAGGTGGCGCAGAGGCCGAGGAGAGGGCTCGACCATGCGTGGATGATGCGTCGTGTGCTCATGCTTAGAACCTTCCTGAGATGCCGCCGAGTGTCGGCGTGAGCGTCCATCGCTCCGGTTGCTTGCGTTGCATGACGAGATCCACGGCGATCATGGTCGCACCGGCGGCGAGGAGGGCGATTCCGGTTCCGAGAACGGCGTAGGTCTCTGGTTGCGCGGCGCGTCGAAGCATCTCCTCGTTGCCCGAGGAGTCCCACGCGTTCCCCCCGTCGAGACCGAGGACGACGGCGGCACCGATCGTACCGGCGAGGCCAAACGCGGCGATCGGGATTCCCGCAGCCGCGAGCGGGCGAATCCGCAGGGGGGGGGTCCCCTCGGAGGGGGGCGTCGACGGAGGCGCGGAAGAGACGGGGGGAGGAGCGGCAGGCAGGGGTGTCGCCTCGGGAGGCTCAGGTTCGGTGAGGAGGGCCAAGAGCTCTTCGCTGTGCTCGTCCAAGAAGGGCGCGAGTTTTTCCTCGGGGAAGCACTGTGGCCCGCACTCGAGGACGCGGCCGGTGTCGCGGTGCCCATCGGGACGCTCGACCTCGAAGACGACGCGATAGACGAACGCTTTGCTCGAGTCGGGAGAGAACACGTGGACCCGTAGGATCGTAGGCTTCTCCCCGGCGGCGCTCGACGGGATCTTGTGGATCTCCAGCAGGTCGCGCTCGACGGGGTCTGTGGGCGTCGCGATGGGGACCCCTGCTTTCACGAGGATCTGCGCGAGGACGGGATAGAGCTCGGCGAGGTGGTCTTCGAGCACGATGCCCGTGAGATCGGTCTTGTACGGCTCGAGCGCGGAGACATCGACATGGATCTCCGTAGGGGAGCTGCCCGAAAGCAACATGGCGAGCGCAAAGGGTAATGTCATGGAAGTTCCTTGGTCGTGCAGTAGGCCACGATGCGCTGGACCTCTCGGCTCGCATCTCCCGTGCCCTCGGTGAGGCAACGGTCGAAGCGCTGCTGTCCCCGGAAGGCGAGGACACGCAGCAGCGTGCGCGCGGAGGCGTCTTGCCAGCAATCACGATGCTTTTCGGTCAAGTCCACCACCTTCGTCCATGCCTGCCCACGTTTGGCCCGCTCTGCGTCTGCGAGGACCGCATCGCAGGCGGGCTCGGGTGCGGGTGCGGGCTCGGATCGACGGTGGGGTGCCGTCGATGCGCGGGCAGTGGGCGTGGGCTGCCGAATGCGAGGCGCAGGCTCGAGGGCTGTCGTCGCCTCGGGCGAGGCGCGGTCGTCTGGAACGCGCGGATCGGCATGCTTGGGCGGAGGGTCCGGGAGCACCGGACTCTCAGGGCGCGGCTGGACGGCGGTTGGAGGGCGTTCGGTGGCCACGACGTTGGACAAGGCGACGGGTTGCGGGTCCGCGCCCGCAACGGTGCGTCGAGGTTGAACCCCCGAAAGCGGGAGGGCTTCCAAGGCTCGCGGGGCGACGGAGAGTCCAGCGATCGTCCCGGCACCGACGAGCAGTACGGTGGCTGCGAGGAGGGGGCGGATCCATGGCGCGCGCTCCTGCGTTGGAGACGGTCCGGTCGCGACGGGCCCTCCGAGCGCGAGGATGATCGCATCGAGCCGCGCGCGAAACTCCGCCGCGCTCGCGATCCTCCTCGCGGGATCTTTGGCGAGGCCGGCATCGACCAAGCGCGACAACGCGGGGTCGAGGTCCACGAAGGCTTGCGCGATCGAGGGCGAAGGTAGGTTCGGATCGCGCAGGCGCCGAATGATCTCGAGGGGTTTGTGTCCGTAGTACGGCGGCCGACGAACGAGCATCGTGAAGAGCGTGGCCGCGAGCGCGTAGATGTCGAAGCTCGGTGCTGCGGGCTCGCCGAGGGCTTGCTCGGGGGCCATGAACTCCGGTGTCCCGGGCAATCGATGGTCCTGGGTGACGCCGCTCGTGTTGGGGAGCGCGTGGGTGCCGGCCGAAAACGCAAACCCGAGATCGAGGAGCCACACACGGAGTCCCGGGGACGCTTGGGCAAGGAGCACGTTGCTTGGCTTGACGTCGCGATGCACGACGCCGCGAGTGTGCAGGTGCGCGAGTGTATCCGCGAGCTCGCGGGCGATCATGCACGCGCGCAGCGGTGGTAGCGGCCCGGAGATCAGCACGAACTCGATGTCGGGGGCCTCGATGAGCTCGAACGCGATGAAGGGCCGCCCCCGAAGTTCGGGCACGGTGCCGTGATCGATGGGACGCACGAGGTTCGGCACATCGTGTAGGCCGGCACCGACACGCATCTCGTTGTTCATGCGCTCGACGAGGTCGGGGCGTCCCATGTGCTCGGGGTTGAGGATCTTGAGGGCGACGGGGAGGCCCTCGGTCGTGCGAGCGGCATAGACGGTCGCGGCTCCACCTTGCTCGAGGCGGTGCTCGATGGTGTAGCGTCCGCGGAGCAAGCGTGCGCCAGGCTCGAGCTCGGGCGCGCGCTCGTATTCATGCTCGCTCGGGATCACGGCACCTTCTCCAGCGCGATCTCGCGAATGATCGGGCCTCGAGCGTCGACCATGATCTCGTAGCGATGGTTCGCACGAACGCGGAACGGAGGGCCGGGGCGGAGTTCCGCGGCCGGATCGATGCGCCAGCGAGTCCTGCGTGTGCCCGGGGAGAGCTCGAGGTTCTGGTGGTGTTGGACGGATAGATCGATGCGCCTGCGTCCGATGTAAAGCTCCGCGTGTTTCGCGAGTCCGAGCATGATGTCGATGGGCACACGCACCTTCGGCTTGGGCGGTGTGAGCACGGTGGACGATGGCGTGGCGGTGGCGGGCTCCTCACGGAGGACGTTGGACGGTGCAGAGTCTGCCGCGTCTTGGGTCGCCGGGATCGCCAACGCTGGGCTCGCTGCGTCCTCCAAGGCTTCTGCTAGAGGCAGTGCGCCCCCCGGCTCAGAGGGGGCTGCTCGGAAGTCCGTCGCGAGGTGCTCACTGCCGTCAGGCGCCTGCTCACTCGGTGCAGTCGCCGTCGTTCGCTCGGTTGCGGAGGACGATGGACGAGCGACAGCGCGGAGCTGCGAACGGGCGTCCGTCGGCGACAGCAAGGGACGCAGGAGGAACGTCGCGGTCCCCGTCACGCACAACGCTAGGGAACACACGAATGCCGTCGCAATCCAGGGCGTCCTGCGCAAGACGGGACGCGAACCCACCTCGGAAATCCTGGAGTCGGCGGTGGTCCCTTCGCTCGGCGCCGCAGGAACGGCCTCGGTCACTTCACGCGGTCGCCATTCGGGGGGCGGAGGCGGCTCGAGTGCGCCGGCGAAAAACGTACGCATGTCGAGGAGATCGGTGCGTTGCAGCAGCGGCGGGGGAGGGAACGGGTCGTCGAGCGTGATGTGTGAGGGCGGCTCCGGTGCCTCCTGGCGGCGAAGCGTCAGCGCGTCGCTTCGGGCAAGCGGCGCATCGGGGTCGGCCATCCGCGGTTCCACGGATCTTTCGTCGGCGAAGTCGCGGGGCGAGAACGGCCGCGTCCCGCGTGGACCCGGCTCGCGTTCATGCTCGGTGGAGGGGGACGCAGAGCGCAGGAACGACGGTGGGTTGTCCTCCTGCACCGCAGCCCGTGCGGCGGAGAAGGTGCGCTCGGCTTCACCTTCGTAGAGGACCGATGGTTCCGCCGTGACCCCCGAACGAAACGCCTGGTGCCCGATCGTTTTGCGCACCTGCTCGATGATGAGGTCGTCGCGCATCTGGAAGTGCGAGGTGAGGAGGCCGAGACCGATGTCGATGGGCATGCGGTGCAAGGGATCGGGTTGGAGCCACCCGTGGCACACGGTGCGCAGGACCTCTGGGATGCCGGGTCGACGCAGGGGAGGGTAGTCGCCGCGCGGGACCATGCGGTTGAGCGCCTCTTGCGGGAATGCACCCCGAAACTCGGCGCCCTCGAGCAGGGACCACAGCGTGACGCCGAGTCCGTAGGCATCGACGGCAGGCGACACTTCGCCGTACGTCTGCTCGGGGGCCATGTTCTTGAACGTGCCCTTGATCGTGCTGTGTGAACTCCCAAGCGCCGTCGCGGCCACACCAAAGTCGATGATGTAGACATCGCCAAAGCCGTTGACGATGAGGTTCTTGGGTGCGAAGTCCCGATGTACGAGGTACTGATGCGCGCCACCCCAGGTATACGTGTGGACGTGTAGCAGCGCGTTGCCGGCTTTGCGCACGATGCTCGAGATGACCTCCCAACTCGCGTACTGCCCGCGTCGAGCGAGTTGGGCGATGAAGTCGGCCCCCGATACACCCGGGATATAGTCCATGACCACGTACGTGACGCCCTCGTGCTCGCCCACGTCGATCGTGCGCGGGATGCTGCTGTGTTTGAGCATCGACATGATCGCAGCCTCGGTTCGCAGGCCCGCGTTCACGCGAGGGTCGAACAAAGACGAGAGCAGCGGAAACTTCACGGCCACCGGGTGTCGCCAGGCACGGCGCTGGAAGTCGCCGTGGCTGAAGACCTTGTACGCAAGCCAGACTTGCCCCATCCCTCCTTTGTTCAAGGGACGGTGCAACCGGTAGGGTCCGAGGTGATAGCCCTCCTTGTCGGGGACGTCGATCATCAGGGCGTTCGCAGGGCGCGGCGGCGCAGGGACTCGGGGGAGAGTTTCACGGATGGGGAGCAGGCCTGGCCAGCACGATCCGTGCCGCTTCGATTTCTCGTGGACGATCGAGGCTTCGTGATCTTTGCAGGAACGAGGTTTCCTCGAACGTGCAGGCGAACGAGGGTTTTTGAGGAACGCGTGTACGACGCGAGTGTCGTGGGCGGTGAAACGCCGTTCCTGTGAACGTTCGGAGGAACGCGTGTTCCTCGTTGCGAGACCCGCCAGCTCCCTTTCGTCTGGAGCCTCGGGTGCATTGGCCTCTGACGGGCTCGCGAAAGACCCGCGAGAACGAATCCCCGCCAAGGTGAACGCCTCCCTAACGTGGCAGGTGCACCGAAAACGTGGTCCCGCCTTCGTCCGAGACCACCTCGATCCGACCGTCATGCGCGGCGACGATCGAGTGCGTGATGAACAACCCCAACCCCAGGCCGGGCCCCTGACCGCGCCCGTTTCCCGAGCGATAGGGCTCGAAGAGGTGGGGCCGCAGTCCCTCGGGGATTGGGCGACCTTGGTTCGTCACGGCCAGCACGACCTCGGCGGGGCCGCTGCGCAGCTCGACGGTGATGGGACCCTCGGGGACGCCATGGTGCCGTGCGTTGCTGAGGAGGTTCCCGATCACTTGGGCAATGCGATCGAGATCGGCATCGAGCTCGCAGTCGCCACACATGCGGATCTCCACGGGCCGCCCGGGGCGCGCAAGTTCGATCTCGCGGACGAGGTCGACGACGAGCGCGCAGAGGTCGAAGGTGCGCCGCGCGATCGGCATGGTGCCGTTGCTGGCACGAATGCGGGAGAGATCGAGGAGCTGATCGATCATCCGCTGCATGCGGTCGCCCGAGGATTTGATGCGGGCGCTCACGCGGTCGGTGACTTCGGTGGACGGGGCGCGGTTGAGTAGCTCGGCGCTCATCATGAGGGCGCCAAGGGGATTGCGCAGGTCGTGGCCGAGGATCGACATGAACATGTTGCGCGTCTTGTCGGCCTCGAGCGCGCGCTTGTACATGAGCTGGGAGAGCTCGTTGCGTAGGGCGGTGGCGGCTTGGAGGCGGTGGGGCTCGAACGGGCGCGATTGATCGCGGACGTGCTCCCGCCAGAGGTCAAAGGAGCCGCGCGGAGACAGGCGATCGCCATGGGGACCCCATTGCGCAGGCTTGCGTGGATCGCCGCCCCAGCTCACCGTGCGTTCCACGGAGGGCCGGAACCACAAAATGAAGTTGCCTTCGGTGGCAGGAAATCCAAGCGCGAGCAACCCACTGCCGATCGCGGCGAACTCGGCTGCGGCGGGATAGCGCCGCTCCAGCCGATCTTCGACGAAGACCTCGGGCTCGTGCTCGCCGACCCACCACGCGACCAAGCTCCGGATCTGCGATTCTTCGGGGACCGATCCGGCGGAGCGCAGGTGGCCATCGACGGAGACGACCACGCCCGAGGCGCCGGCGACCTCGAGAAGGTCTTCGGAGGCGCCGACGAGGGCTTGTCCGAGGTCGTGGGAGATGGATGCGCGCTGGAGCAGCCGAGCGACGCGCTGCTCGGCTCCACTGCGCTCGTACGCGGCTTGCTCGCGCTCCAAGGCGCCGATCTGCCAGGAGAGCGCTTGGGTGAGCAGTTCACAACTGGTCCGCACGGAATACGGGACGAGGTATGGCCCTTGGTAGTGGTGGCACGCGACGAGACCCCAGAGTTGCCCGTCGACCACGAGCGAGAGCGACATGGAGCCGCGAACGCCCATGTTGGAGAGGTACTCGAGGTGGATCGGGGAGACGGAGCGGAGCACCGCGTGGCTCATGTCGAGCGGGGTACCTTCGTCCGGTACGAGGCTCGGCTGCAGCGGGCACGGGCGATAGCCCACGTCCACGATGATGCGCACGGGGTTCTGCAGATAGAGTCGGCGGGCCTGCGCAGGGATGTCGGAGGCGGGGTAGTGCAATCCGAGGAACGAGTTCTGGACGACGCCGGTGTCGCGGGACTCGGCCACGACCTCGCCGTGTTGGTCGGCGTCGAAGCGATACACCATCACGCGGTCGTAGCCGGTCATGGCTCGGACGGCGTCTGCGGTGAGGTCCCAAAGGTCGCGCAGGGTGGTCGCCTGGCGTAACCGGGCAACGCTGCGGCGGACTTGGAAATGGACGGTCCGCGCATCGAAGGCGGACGTGGCACCAAGCGGCTCGAGCTCCATGATGACGAGCTGCTCGTGACGGTGGAGCACGCATTCGAAGTCGCGGCCTCCGAACGTCACGGGTACGGGACTGAGCGAACGCAGGTCGGATTCGCCGGCGGCGATCGCCTCGAGCAGGGCGACCTCGTCGGTGCCGAGGAGCTCGGCGAGCCGTGGTCCGGATTCGGGGGCGATCGTGCAACCGAGCAGCGCGCTGGCGTTTTCGCTCCACAGGACGGGCGTGCCGTGAGTCGCGTCGAAGGCGACGAGGGCTCCGTGCGGTTGGATCGATCCGGGGGTGTGGATCGGCTCCCGGTCGCAGTTGTCGAGGTCAACCGGTTCCATGGCGCTCTGCGGAAGCCTCGGTGACGAGGGCACGAAATGTTGCGTGTGCGCCGGCGATCACCGCTGGATGGTCTGCCGGGGGCACCGCTTCCAAGTGGCGTTGGAAGGCACGCCAACGGCTCCCCGCTTGGGTGGCGAGCGCGGAAAAGTAGTGGGCCGGGAGCTTGCGATCCAACGTCCGGGTGAGCGTTGCAGCCCCGAGCGCGGAGCCTTCGAGGACGTAGTGGGCACCGAGCTCCGAGATGCCGACGGGGTGTGGGAGGTGCAGGGGGGTGGGTTTGCTGCCCGTCGCGTCGATGCCGAGCTGCAAGAGATCTTCGGCGAGCCATCGTCGACGCGGCAGCCACGGACCCCACGGGAGCTCGGATCGCTGCCGCACTGCCGCCTCCCAGGCGCGGACGAACCGCTCGAGGCACACGAGGGCGCGCGCGTAGCTTGCTCGTCCGAGGTAGGGATCACCGAGGCGGAGGGCAGCCTCGACCTGCCGATGCTCCAACGCCGTGGCCTCGCGCAGCGCGTGCGCCAGGGACGGCGTTGTGTGCGCTTCGCGGGTCGAGAGAGACATGTGGGGAGTCTATCAACAGGCGCGTGCGTGCCGAGGGGAGGGGGTAGGTTTGGGTCTGAGATGGCGTTGTGTGCGCCAAAGGCCGTCGCCTCGCAAAACTCTGAGCCTTTTGGCGCTCCGGAGCGCACTGGTTGGCCAAACCGTGGCGCATCAACGACGAAAACATGAGGCGGTAGGACCATCGGTGCGGTCGATCACGTTGGTGGTGGCCCTCGGCTTCGCGCCGAGCGTCATGGGGCTTGCGTGCGAGACCTCGAGGGCGGACGACGCGGGGGGCTCGGAGGCCACGGGCGAGGGTACGGCAACGGCGGGTGAGTCGGGGCAGAGCGCTTCGACGGAAGCGGAGAGCGAGGGCTCGGTGTCGAGCGGCTCGGGTGCACCCGAGAGCAGCGGGGACGAGACGACCTCGTCGGCGGTAGAGACCTTCTACGTCGAGGGCAGGTTTCTCTACGACGGGTGCGGAGAGCAGGTCGTGCTTCGGGGCGTCAATGAGATGGTCGTCTGGTCGCCCGGGCAGGATGGCCTGCCGGAGTTCGAGGAGATCGCGCGGACGGGGGCCAATGCTGTGCGGATCGTGTGGAACGAGGAGGGCACGGCGGCAGAACTCGACGAGGCGATCCAGAACGCGATCGACAACGCGCTGATCCCCATGGTCGAGCACCACAGTGCAACGGGAGATCTGAGCTTGATCCCCACGGTCGTCGATTACTGGACCTCGGAGGAGGTCATCGCGGTGCTGCACAAGCACGCTCGCGTGCTCCTGCTCAACATCGCCAACGAGGCTGGCGATGACGGTGTCGAGGCGTCCGAGTTCCAATCGACCTACGAGACCGCAATCACCCGGATCCGGGACACGGGCCTCACCGTGCCCCTCATCATCGATGCCTCGACGTGGGGTCAGGACATCGACATGCTGCAGGAGGTCGGGCCGCAACTCTCGGCGTTCGATCCGCTCCACAACCTCATGTTCAGCGTGCACATGTGGTGGAACGATCCCTCGGGCGCGCGCGTGCGGGACGAGCTGGAAGAATCCGTCAGCCTCGAGCTTCCGCTCATCGTCGGAGAGTTCGCGGACCACGCCGTCTACCTGTGCGACGAAAGTCCTTTCGACTACGGCACCCTGCTCGAGGAGGCGGAGCGCCTGGAGATCGGGTGGTTCGCTTGGTCGTGGGGCGGTGTCGACAATGCGGATTGTGCCGACGCGGGCCCGTTCGACATGACGGTCGACGGGGTGTTCGGCGAGTGGGAAACCGACTGGGGACGCGAGGTCGCGGTCGATCATGCACAGAGCATCCAGAACACCTCCGTGCGCCCGAGCGCCATCACGGACGCTTCCTGCGGCTGAAGATCGGCGTTTGGCGCCGAGGGCGAACCAGACCGCGCTCGGGATGTGGCAAGGCGTTCTCGCATGGCGGTTCGCCTCGGACGGAGAAGCGCGTATGCTCGCAGGGTGACCCAAGGACCTGCGCAACAGCTGGCCGACGCGGACGACCAGGAGCTGTTCCGTCGCCTCGTCGAGAGCGTGCAGGACTACGCGATTTTCATGCTCAGTCCATCGGGGCACGTGGCCACGTGGAACCCCGGCGCCCAGCGAATCAAGGGCTACGACGCCAACGAGATCATCGGGCAGCACTTCTCGAGGTTCTACAGCGAGGATGAAGTGCTCGCGGGGAAGTGCGAGATCGAGCTGCGGGTCGCGGCCCGCCAAGGGCGTTTCGAGGACGAAGGTTGGCGCGTTCGCAAGGACGGCACGCTCTTTTGGGCCAACGTCGTCATCAGTGCCGTGCGCGACAACGACGGCAATCTGCTCGGGTTCACAAAGGTCACCCGCGACCTGACGGAGCGCAAGAAGGCCGAGGAAGAACGAGCCGCGCGCATTGCCGCGGAGGAAGCCAACCGCGCCAAAGATGCGTTCCTCGCGATGCTGGGGCATGAGCTCCGCAATCCCCTCGCGCCCATCTTCACGGCGCTCCAGCTCATCAAGCTGCGCGGGGGTGGAGGCGAGGACCCTGCCTTCCAGGTCATCGAGCGCCAGTCCAAACACATGGCGCGCTTGGTGGACGACCTGCTCGACGTTTCGCGGATCAATCGCGGCAAGATCGAGCTCAGCCGGGCACCCATCGATCTCCGCAAGGCCATCGAAGAAGCCATTGAAGTTGCAGGCGATGCGTTCAAGCGTCGCGGGCACGAGTTCACGGTCGGACTGCCTGCCGAGGCCATCAGCGTCTTCGGCGACGAGACGCGACTGACGCAGGTATTCACCAACCTGCTCACGAACGCTGCCAAGTACACGCGGCCGCACGGGCGCGTCACGCTCACCGCGAAGGCTTCGGATCGCGAAGTGGTCGTCGAAGTCGCCGATACCGGCATCGGAATCGAAGCCGGCCTGCTGCCCAACGTATTCGATCTCTTCGTCCAGGGGCGCCAGGGTCTCGACCGGGCCGACGGGGGCTTGGGGCTCGGGCTCACCCTGGTCAAGGCGCTCGTCGTGTTGCACGGAGGTACGGTCAGCGCCCAAAGTCCCGGGCCGGGCCTCGGGAGCACGTTCACCGTTCGGCTCCCCATCGCGCAGAGCAAGAGCGTCTCCGTGACCCTCAGCCCCACCGGTTTCGAGCTCGCCCAGACGCCCCGGAGGGTCCTCGTCGTGGATGACAACGACGACGCGAGGTTCCTGCTGAGGGAAGGGCTTCGCTTGGCGGGCCACGAGGTCCGGACGGCCGAAAACGCCCCGGCTGCGCTCGAGCTCATCCGGAGTTTCACACCCGAGATCGCGATCCTCGACATCGGATTGCCGGGTATCGATGGCTATGCGCTCGCGCTTGCGCTGCGCGCGAGGTTGGCCTCTCAGCGGCCGCGCCTCATCGCCCTCACGGGGTACGGCCAGCCCAAGGATCGGCTTCGGAGCGCGGAAGTGGGCTTCGAGCACCACCTGCTCAAACCCGTGGATCTGCCGTTTCTGCTGCGGATCATCGAGTCGGCAGAAGCCGAGCCCGAGTCCGCGGGTGACTCGACGAGCCGCGGACGCTCGGAGTGAGGCGAACATTCCGGTACGAAGACCTCATCCGCCTCTTCCACGATTGTGCGGAGCCCACGCAAGCGTGGGCTCGTCGAACGTGTCGACGGCGCTGGCTTCAATCACTTCGGTCATCACGCGGCCGTAGGTAGTCTCCGGATTCCGCGCAACGGCGAAACGACGTCGCTCACGCGACCATTTCTGGCGTGGGCCACCTGCGAGCTGCAGCTCGCGAAACGCAGTGGCACGTTCCACGGGTCGTGGTGGGGACAGTGCGCGCTCGTTTGGGCGCCGCCGATCCTCGGTCCGCGGAGTCCCGTCTCAGATCGGCGGGAGACCGAGCGCAAGCCTCCCCGTGATGTATTGCTGCCGCTTCTCCGGGAGTGGGTGGTACTCCGCGGCCTGGATGTCTCGCCACCTTCGCTCGAGCCCGAGGCTCCGAAAGTACGCCCGTCCGCCCACGGCCTCCATGGCCTTGTCGACGGTGTCTTGGACCGCTCGGACGAGGATCGTCTTGGCTTGCAGCGTGACGTTGGCGCGCGCGGTGTCGGGCGTGAAATCGTAGTCCTTCGCGTTCTCGATGCACGTACGCAGGGCCATCCGGGCCGTGAGCAGCGCGTTCTCCATCTCGCCGAGCACATACGGCACGCAGCGAAACTCTTCGCTCGAGAGCTGCCCTTCGAGGTCGCGGGTGCGGAGGTTTGCCTTGGCGATCTCTGCGGCACTCTCCGCGACTCCGAGGTAGGGCGCGCAATAGATCGGGGCCGCGACGAGCAGCACGACGTTCCAGACGGGGTGCCACTGCCCTTGGGGGCGCTTGACGGCCACAGACTCCTCCGGGATGAAGACGTCGCGGAGTTCCACGCTGTTGGAACCCGTACCTCTCATGCCGAGCGCATCCCAGTCGCGCTGCAACGCAACCCCGGGGGCGGACAAGGGCACCGGGAAATGAAACACCTGGGGGCCTTGCTCGGGATCTTGGAACACGCCGCTCGTGACCAGGACGTCGCCGAGTGGCGAACCGCTCGCGAACCGCTTGAGCCCGTTGTACAGGTATCCCCCGGGGACCGCCGTCAACGAGCCGTTGCTGGAGAGCCAGTCCCCCGCGCCCGTGCTGACGAGGAGCAGGTTCTCCGTGGCCACACGCCGAAGCAGACCTTCACCCGGTTGACCGCGCAGATACTTCCAGACGGTCGCCGCGACGAGATGTTGGTGCATGCTCAGCGCCAGGGCCGTCGACCCACAAAAGTGTGCGATCGCCCTGAGCATTTCGCAGACTTCTCCGTGCGTTGCGCCTCCGCCTCCCAGTTCCCGAGGCACCGCCGCGGCAATGAAGCCGTGTTCCGCCAGGAGGGCGTAATTGTCGGCAACGAACCTGCCCTCGCGATCAGCGTCATCAGCGCGTGCAGCAAGCTGCGGGCCAATGGCCTCGATGCGACCTGTCCAATCGTTTCCCAAACCTTTGACCATCACGTGTCCTTCTCTCGCGCAGTCTGACGGGGTGAGCTGCGCCAGGGTAGTACGGAGTCTGGACCTGCCCAGTACGGATTTTGGACCGGACCCGACCCGAGGCCGGCTACGCTCGGGCGTGTGAAGACCTACGGCCAGTTCTGCCCCGTCGCGATGGCGCTCGAGGTGCTGGCGGAACGATGGACGTTGCTCGTCGTCCGTGAGCTCTTGTGTGGATCGCGGCGCTTCAACGATCTCGCGCGCGGCGTTCCGCAGATGTCGCGCACGATGCTGTCGCAACGGCTCAAGCTGCTCGAGGATCATGGGATCGTCGTTCGCGTGCCCGGAACCGGCGGTTCCACGCACGAGTACGCCCTGACGTCCTCGGGTCACGAGCTGCGCCCGATCGTGATGCAGCTCGGCGAATGGGGGCAGCGCTGGGCGGTCAAAGACATGGGCCCGCAGCATCTCGACGCGTCGCTCCTGATGTGGGATCTGCATCGGCGGCTCGACTACGATGTGATCCCGCCGGGCCGCCTCGTCCTCCGGTTCGAGTTCGTGGATGCGCCCACGCACCAGCGCTTCTATTGGCTGCGCATCGAGAACCGCGAGGCCGATGTCTGCCACACGAATCCGGGTTTCGAGGTCCAGCTCGAGGTCAAGGCGCGGCTGCGGACGCTCACGGAGATCTGGCAAGGACGCCGGCGCTACGGCGACGCGCTCGTGGCCGAGGAGATCACCATCGATGGGGATCGCGCACTGGCCAAGCAGTTTCCCACGTGGCTCAAGTGGAGCATGTTCTCCCAGGTGGAGCTGCCGCGAGAACATGGGATGCTCGCGTAGCGTCGGAGCGGAGCGACGACGGACGGCGACCGGATGTGGAGTCTCCGCGGGATTGCGGGGCACGCAGCCATGCGATATCCATCCCACGTGGCCTACGCGTATTTTGTTCTCGATGTATTCACCTCCGAGCCACTCGCCGGAAATCCACTCGCTGTGTTTCCGGACGCCACGGGCCTGTCCTCGGAGCGCATGCAAGCGATCGCGAAGGAGCTTTCGCTGTCGGAGACGACCTTCGTCATGCCTCCACGGGCGGGCGGAAACTTTTGGGTCCGGATCTTCACGCCTCGCGCCGAGATCCCCATGGCGGGCCATCCGACCATCGGAACCGCCGTCGCGCTCGCGCATCTCGGCCGGATCGACTGCAATGAGCGACCGGTTCAGGTCGTATTCGAGGAAGGCGTTGGCAACATCGAGGTGACGGTGCACCCCGGCGTGCCGATCAAGGCCACGATGCAACAGCCGACCCCGAGCATGGGGGAAACCTTCACGGACCGCGCGGCGTTGGCGGAGGTTCTCGGTGTCGAGGCGACGGATCTGCACCCTGATTGGCAGCCGCAAGTCATGTCGAGCGGGGTTCCTTTCCTCTACGTGCCGATGCGGAGTCTCGAGGTGATGCAGCGCCTGAGCTTCGACATGACGGCCTGGCGGCGTCATCTCGGGGAGCTCGGGGCCTGGCCGTTCGTGTTCTCGACCGAAACGACGAGTCCAGACACTCTGGTCCACAGCCGGATGTTCGCGCCTGGGGCGGGTATCCTGGAGGATCCCGCCACCGGCGGTGCCCATGGCCCTCTGGCGGCCTACCTCGTGCGCGTGGGGCTCCTGCCACCCTCGGGTCGGTCCACATTCATCGGCGAGCAGGGCATCGAGCTCGGAAGGCCAAGCCGAATCGAGGTCGAACTCGATGCCGTCGATGGCCAGGTGTCGGCGGTATGGGTCAGTGGCCACGCCGTGCTCGTGGCGCGGGCCGAGCTCCTGATCTGACTCGTGGCCCTCATGAAGGTGTCCGGGGCCTTCGTGGTTTGCGTTCGCGCTCGATGGCAGCGTAGAGGTCGACGATCTGCGCGCGAACGAACGCGCACGCCTCGTCATCGTCGACCGCGCTGGGCCAGAGCAGTTCGATCGGACCCCCACCGACGCCGAACGGATCGGGTACGGTGCGAAGATGGGGCCGCATCCTGACGATCTCGCGGGCGACGAGCGAAGGAATCGTCGCGACCAGATTCGAGTCGTCGACGATCGCGCCCACGTTCGCGAAGCTCGAAACGGAACACCGCACGCGACGCTGCTTGCCTGTGACGTCCTCCACGATACCGCGGAGGTCTCCGTTGTACGAGACGAGCACATGGTCGAACTCGAAGTACTCCTCCTGCTGGATCCTCTTTCCGATGCGGAGGTGCTTGGGGTCGAACAAACACACGAAGCTGTCCCCGATGAGCGACTGGCGTCGGATCCCCTGCGGGAGGCGATCCGCGACCGTCACCGCCAGGTCGACCGTGCGTGATACCAGCGCGTCCTCGACGGTCCGAAACTGCACGTTCGTGGCGATGACACGCAAGTTGGGGGCATGGACCGCGAGCTGCTGGAGGAGGGGCGGGAGCACCATCATCTCGGTCGCGTCGGAGAGACCCAAGCGGATGAGGCGATGGCTCGTTGCAGGATCGAAGCGCGCTGGAACGAGCGCCGCTTCCAGCAACGCGTGGAGGTGAGGGCGGACGGTCGCGACGAGCCGCGTTCCACGCTCGGTCAGCGTCAATCCGCGGCCTTGCCGAGTGAAGAGGGGCGCGCCCACGGCAACCGTCAGGCGACGCAACGCAGCGCTGACCGCCGGCTGCGTGACGTAGAGGACGGACGCGGCCCGCGTGACGCTGCGCTGCTCGGCGACGGCCAGAAACACCCGCAGCAGGTTGAGGTCGAGGTCTCGTCCATAACCATCGTTCATGTGAGACATATATCTTATTGACTGGTCTGATGGATCGGCCGGCGCCAGAATGCGCTCCAGAGGTACTCAATGACCACGTCATCCACGGTTTCTTCCTCGTCGATCGTGCGCTTGGGAGCGGAGGGCCCCAAGGTTTTTCGCCTCGCGCTCGGTGCCATGGGCATGTCCGGCATGTACGGTCCGTCCGACGAATCTGAGTCGCTCGCGACCATTCACGCCGCGATCGACCGCGGGATCACGCTCATCGATACCGGAGATTTCTACGGGATGGGCCACAACGAGTTCCTGGTTGGGAAAGCGATCTCTGGACGTCGTGACCAGATCCAGGTCTCGGTGAAGTTTGGTGCGCTTCGGGCTCCCGACGGCTCATGGACGGGTTCCGACTGCAGGCCGGCCGCCGTGAAAAACTTTGCAGCCTACACGCTACAGCGCCTCGGCATCGACGCGATCGACATCTACCGTCCGGCACGCCTCGACCCCAACGTCCCGATCGAAGACACCATCGGAGCGATCGCCGAGCTCGTTTCGCAGGGTTACGTGAAGCATATCGGGCTGTCCGAGGTGGGACCCGAGACGATCCGGAGGGCGCACGCCGTGCACCCCATCGTCGATGTTCAGCTCGAGTACTCGATCGTGAGCCGTGGACCCGAGGCCGCGATCTTTGGCGTCCTCGAGGAACTCGGCATCGGGGCAACGCTCTACGGGGTGCTCTCCCGCGGTCTCTTGACGGGGAGCGAGGCCAAGGGGCGCACCGATTTTCGTGCGTACCTCCCGCGGTTCGCGGGCGACAACAGGGCTCAAAACGATCGCTTGGTCGCGGCCTTCGGCGAGTTCGCGCGTGCGCGCGGCCAAACCCCCGCGCAGCTCGCCATCGCGTGGGTCCTCGCCAGGCAGCCGCGTTACGTGCCCCTCGTCGGCGCCCGGACGCGTCGTCAGCTCGAGGATGCCCTGGGGGCCCTCGAGAAGCCGCTTACCAGCGACGAGCTCGGCGCGCTCGAGGCGATCGTTCCGCGGGATGCCATCGCGGGTACGCGCTACGCCGAAGCCCACATGGCCCACCTCGACAGCGAACGAGTCTGAGCGCGCGGTGACGCCCGAGCGTTGGGCGGGGTGGGGCTATTCGCGCTCGCTCCGTCAGAACTCGAGCACGACCCGGCTGAGCGCCGCCGGGCTGCGATATTCCCCGCCGATGGCGATGGCCTCGGTTTCGCTCGCAATGACGGCGAAGCGGGACATCGCGAAGCCGCTCAGCGTCTTGACGACTTCGAGGGTGTTCGCGTCGTACGTGATGATGCCTGAGCCGTGCCCAAGATAGAGACGACCATACGCGTCCACGACCATGTGTGCACTGTAGTGGGTGTCGAGGTCGATCGACTCGGTGCGTACGCCGTCGCTCAAGCGGAACTTGTGGATTTGATCCATGTCGTAGGCGAAGAGGTAGGCGATTCCATCGACCTCGCCGGTTGCCACCACAACCTCCCCGTTCGGCATCCAGAGGTTGCTACCGTCGTTGAATACGGAGAATGCCCGGTCGCTGTATTCGAGGATCGAGTGGCTGTTGACCCCTCCGTGAAAGTTTCCAAATGCGAAGAAGACACGGTCTTCGGCAGCGGCGACGGACCAGACCTCTCCGAGCGTCCCGTCGACCTCTGGCAAGTCTGTCATGGGCCCAAAGACGGTTTGGTCGGCGCTCAGTGATTCGAGGGAAAGATCGTTGTAGCGAACCACGTGATCGTCATAAGTCAACGTCACGAACAACGCCCCATCGTAGAGGGAGGCTCCGTAGCAGACCGACTGCCCGGTCTCCGCGGTCAGCGGCTCGGCCACGGTCGTTGCGACACCAAAGACGCCTCCGGGCATGGGGACGCGTCGCACCACGCACGACCCGCTGGAGGTGGACCCGAATAGGTAGAGATTTTCGCTGGTTGGATCGTAGGCGACGCCGCCGAGCTCGTCGTCGATGGCCTGCGCATCGGTGAACGCGTTGGCTGTGTATTCCAACGTGGTGAACTCGATCGTCTGATCGTCTGGGTTGGTGACCCCGTCCGGATCGGGGAAGTCGCCTTCGAGGACGATGCGGTGCACCGTGCTCCCAGGTAGCTGCTCGGTTCCGGGCTCTCGGAAAGCGGTTGGGAACACGGCCGCAATGCAGGTGGGGTCGTAGTCCGGAGGGCACTGAAGGGGGGCGACGGGCACGAGCTCGCCGTCGCCTTGGGCGACGAAGATGTGTCCTGTGGCGTCGGTGGGCGAGACCACGCGGTCGAAGTAGAGATAGAAATAGGGTTGGAGCGACGCACCGGTCTCGCCATTGGCCGGTACGGAGCGGACGATGCGGGGACCCAGGGGTTCCTCCGTGTCGGTGTAGCCACTATCGACGGTGGTCGTTGCCTCTGCGCTCGCAATGTCTTCGTCATTGCTCGTGGCGTCGCTCGACGCTGTCGACGATGTAGAAGAGGTCGTCGAGGAGGTCACGTCCGTTGACGTTGACGTGGAAGCGGACGTCGAGGTCCCCGTCCCCGTGGACGTCGTCGCGGATGTCCCCGTGGTGGTGTCTGGGCCTGTGGTGGAGGTGTGACCCGAGGACGTGCTTCCGTTGGTGTCGTCGACAGGAACGTCGGTAAAGCATCCAACCAGTGCAACCAAACCCAGTCCCGGAACCCATCGACGCATGCGAGTGGCAAGATCCGACAAGTCCGCAACCGAATCAAGAACAGATCGGCTGGGTGACGCTGCCCCCGAGGATTGGATCGAACCGCGACATCGATCTGTGCAGCGCGTCCGTGGTCAGGGGCACACGCCGAGCGGGCGTGGTGGGCACACGCTTCACTCGGGTTGCACGATGCCGCATGCCGGCGCGACTCCGGTGCTCGTCGAATCCGATCTCGACGGTGCCGTGGTCACCATGTCCCCCGTTTCGTATCGCCATGGGCGCGCACCGAAGGTTCGGTTCGTGCCGGGTGGCGACGGAGGCGACGACGCGGCGCGGGTCGCCAGCGTCAAGGTGTAAGGTCCATTGCTCGATATCGATGAGCTGTGCCACCAGTCTCGACTTCGTTCCTAACAAACCGGACCCGCCGTGCAAGGGCTTTGGCGATGTTCTGCGGAATCGTGGGACCAAGTGGGTGCACAGAGTTTTTTCCGGATGGGACAGAGTCGGAGGCGCCGAGTGAAAGCTCGGGGGCGACGACCCCTCCGCCGCCGAGCGACGCTTCGAGCGGTGACGAGTCCTCGGGAGGGCCCGCGGGTGAGGACCCGAGCACGGCAGGTGAGACGGAGCCGGAGGGGGAGCTTCCGGAACCCGATGGTTTGCAGTTCGACTTCGATTGCATCTCGATCGACCGCGTCGCGGGTCCGCGGATTGTGCCTCCCGCGGGAATCCAGGTCGGGTTCCGTGTGCTCGACTGCAATGGGGATCCGATCCCTCCTCTGTCCGGGGAAAACCTGCAGGTCATCAACGACGAGAAGAACGCGCCATTCGGGACGGGGGGCGAGGGAGGCGGTTTCTCGGAGCTCGGGACACCCTCGGAGTACGCGCTCGTCTCCGTGCTGGCGCTCGATCTCTCGGACTCGATCGTGCTGGGCGACAAGCTGGGCGACGTGATCGATGGTGCCCACCGCTACCTGGACGGGATCGAAGCGGATCCTCGCCCGGGGGTGAGCCACGATGTGGCCGTGGTGGTGTTTGCTCGACCCGCGGCGTTCGAGGTCGCCCAACCGTTCACGACGGACCTTTCCGCGGTGCGCGCGACCCTCGAAGGGCTGCGTGCGGCACAGAGCGAGGGCAGTACAGACCTCTACGGCGCGTACACCCAAGCCGTGGCGCTTGCGGAGGCCCAGGCGACGGAGCTCGAGCTGGTCGAGCGTTTCGTCGTCCTCTTGACGGACGGGACCCACGAGGCGGGTGATGAAGTCGCACTCCGGGCGGCTGCGCTGCAGGCCCGCGACGGGACCGAGGCTCACGTCTTCACGATCGGCATCGATGGCGCCTATGACCCGGCGCGTCTCGCAGAGCTCGCGACGACCGCCGAGAACTTCTTGCAGGTCGAGGATGCTTCGCTTCTCCAAGACGCGTTCGGCCGGATCGCGAGCCGCGTGGATGCAATCGCTCGCAGCAACTATGTCGTGGGGGTGTGTACTCCCGTGGCGCTGGGTGACCCCAGCCTCACGATCCGGGTCGTCGTCGACGGCAGCGACGGTACCGAGCCTGCCGACGCGGTCACGCTCTCCTACCCGGTGACGCAGTTGGACGGAAACACGGCAGTGTGCGATGCGGACGAGGTCGCGAGGATGCATCTCTCGTGCGAGGACGGTCTCTGCGACGAGGCGTGCCGCGACATGGAGTGCGGATGTGATGGCGGGGTCGCTTGCGGGACGTGTGGCACGGGCAGCATGTGCGACGCAGACTTCACTTGCGTGCCCGGAAACGGTGTGGGACCCGGTGAGGCCTCGTGCTCGAACTTCGCTTGGGCACAGGGGGTGACGCTCGCGGACGTCGAGGTGAATCAGGGCGTTGGCTTTGCGCTCGCGACCGGCGGGCAGCCCGTCTCGTCGGCCCCGCTCGTGGAGGGACGGGACGCGCTCATCCGTGCTTCGCTCGCGACCATCTCCGGGTTCGAGCCCCGAACGCTGCGCGCGGAGCTCAGGCTCGAGTCCCCCGACGGGGAGAGTCATGTGTTCATCGACGAACGGACCGTGAGCGGAGCGATCACGTTGAATGACGGTTCCGGAGCGCTGGCGTGGGAGGTCCCTGGTGACCTCATGACCCCGGGCGTTCAATGGAGCGTCGGCGTGTACGAGACGGACGGCGTGGAAGGTTCCTCCGAACCCGTGCGGTTGCCCGCCGAGGGCTCCCTGGCTCTCGATGTTCGCGAAGCTCGGACGCTCAAGGTGCAACTCGTCCCGGTGCGGCACCAAGTGGGTACGTGCGACAAGTCGCCGAACATGACCCAGGCCCTGGAGGTCCTCTCGAGCCAGTTGCTCGCCGCCGTGCCGATCGGCACGGCCGATGTGAGCGTGCGCAACGAGCCTTACCTGTTCCAGCAATCGCTCGTCGGAAACGCGTGGGTCACCCTCGTGACGGGGCTGAGTACGTATCGGAGTCAGCGAGCCGTTCCGAACGACACGTTTCTCTATGGTGTGGTCGACCCCTGCGGCAGCACCGGGGGCGTCGGTGGTATCGGCTATGTGCCGAGCAGCCCTACGGCCTCGAGCTCCGGACCCTATCGCACGGCCGTCGGTTTGGCCGATGGATGGGTGTTCGTCCATGAACTCGGGCACAACCTCGGTCGCCTCCATGTGGCGTGCTCGGGGTCGGAGTATGGCCCCGATCCGAACTATCCGTATAGCGGTGGGCGGATTGGTCGCTGGGGTTGGGACTACCGCAATGGTGCGCTCGTCGATCCGGAACGGCGAGACTTCATGAGCTACTGTTCCGATCGCTGGGCATCCGACTACGGCTGGACGGCGGCGCAGCAAGTGCTCGACGGGATGTCGGCGTGGTCGGATACGGCGGAGCTCCGTACGAGCGAAGGCGGAATGCGCGGTCTCATGGGCGTCATCCACCCCGATGGAACGAGTTCTTGGTGGACGACTCCCGAATCTCCGGGAGTCAGCTCCACTTCGCCCGCACCCGTGCGCCTGTTCGCCCATGACGGTACCGAGTTCGAGGTAGCGAGCGAGTGGGTCTGGCTGAGCGACGACCAGACGATCGCCGTGCGGGCTCCGCTTCCGCTCGATGGCGACGCACTCGAAGGGATCGAGATCCCGGATCCCGCGGTGTTCACAGGTTCGACCGACGTGGGGCCGCTTTGGATCGAAGCGAGCGAAGTCGCGGGGCTCTGAACCCATAAGCGTTCCGTGCGATGGTCACGGGTTGGAGGTTCGCGTACGCTCGTTCTCGTGAAGGTGCGCGTACGTGACGGACACGGATTCGCTTTGATCTTCGCGTGCCTGGGCGCCTGCAACGGCCGGCATGCGGACACCCGATCCCCTTCCCCTCCACGGGCCGCCGAGGCATCGCAGGAGGCGAGCCCCGAGCCTTCGTCTCTCGAGACCGCAATCATGGTGGACGCGGAGGGCATCGTGAGCGTCGAGGTACCCGGTGGCGCGGTCACGCGGCTTTACACCGGCCCCGTCGGACTCTGCCGAATGGACGCGCGTTCCGATGCGGTGTGGTTTCTCGCAGGCGTCAGTGAGGACGCGCCCGCGGAGTTGCGGGTCCTCGATCTCCGCGCGGCGGAGCGTGGTGCCGTCGTGGTGGCGGGGGGGATCCCCTCGGGCACCGACGAGCTCATCATTGACCACGGCCGTGGCGAGTTCACGGGTGGCCGCACGCCGATGGCGTTCGAGCTCGGCGTGAAGGTCGATCTCACGGCGGAGCCACGGCTCGCCGCCTACATGGGATGCGAAGGCGAGGCGATCTTCGGGTGCCTGGACGAATCCGAAGAAGGGGCGTTTCGGGCCGATCTCGTGGAACGCGAGGCGGCGCTCGGCCGCGCAAAAGTGCTCGATGCCAAGACGATGAAAGCGCTCCATGAGCGAGGCCGAGATCGCCCGATGTTCCTCGCCTTCGAGCCTGAGGCGAGGCCCGCGGTCAGTGTCGAGCCTGCCGCGTGCGAAGCCGAGCCCGAGTCTTGTGGCTCTGCGTTCACGCTGCCGAAGGGCGACCGTTGGCTCGTCGTGACAGGGAACTCGCAGGGGGACTTCTACCACGAGTGGCGGCACCTCTACGACCCGAAGACGCGCGAGTTCTCCCCTCTCACGGATCCCAAGACCCGAATTCCCGCTCCCGTCAACGGCGACGCGGAGTTCTACGGGCTGGTGCTGTCGTCCTCGGGGCGGGCGTACCTGCTCGGCGACGAGGTCCATCACGTCGATCGCGGCAAGGTGTTCGCTGGCACGGATGCCTGCGGCTGGCGTCAGGCAGGCTATCTCGTACCGGGAATCACGTGGACGGCGAGTCTCGATAGTGCCGAGGGGCTGACCCAACCTCCACTTGGCGATTGAAGGCCCGGCCGTTTCGTGATGAATCGCCGTCATGACCATCGTCGTTCACCATCTCGAGTTCTCCCGCTCCCTGCGTGTGTTGTGGTTGCTGGAGGAACTCGAGCTCGACTATGCGGTCGAGTCGTACGCGCGGACCAAAGAGTTCCGCGCGCCGGCCGAGTTCGCGAAGGTTCATCCGCTCGGCCGTGCGCCGGTCGTCGAGGTGGACGGGCACGTCCTCGCCGAGTCTGGCGCGATCCTCGAGTACTTCGTCGAACGCGAGGGAAAGCTGCGCCCTGTGGAGGTTGATGCGCTGCTCCAGTATCGCTTCTTTCTCCACTACGCCGAAGGCTCGGCGATGCCTCCTTTGCTGGTGCAGTTCATCGTGACGAAGCTGCGCACGGCACCGGTCCCGTGGTTTCTCCGTCCCGTCGTCGCGAACATCGGGGGGAAAATCGAAAGCTCGTTCTCGGGACCTGCGATCGATCTCCACTTCGGTTTCATCAACGACACGCTGGCGTCGCGGCCGTATTTCGCGGGACCCGAGTTCTCGGCCGCAGACATCCAGATGTTCTACGCGGTAGAGGCGGCGTTGGCTCGAGCCAAGAGCAGCTGGCCCCACCTGCAAGCGTGGCGCGATCGCGTCGTGGGGCGCCCCGCGTATCGGCGAGCGGAGAGCAAAGGCGGTCCTGCGATGAGCGAGAAGCTCCCGTGACCGCATACAGGGTCGCCGGCGGTGTCTACTCCGCCCGCTCGACGACGATGGTATGGTCGATGACCTGGAGATTCGTGCAAGCGTTCACGGCGGTCCACCGCAGGGTGTGAATGCCCGGCGGGAGCGGTTCCACGAAGAAGTAGTGGCCGGCGCTGACGGAGATCTCGAGGCGCATCCCCGGCACGGTCGACTCGTCGACGCCAAAGGCATTGTCTTTGGGAAGGTTCACCGCGAAGGGGTGGGACTCTGAGTAGTGCGCACGAATGTCTTCGAGGCGCACGCCATCGATCTCGAGCACCCCTGCCGCATGCTTCGCACAGCCGAGGGAATCTCGGAGTTTCTGCTCGGTCTCCTTGGGATCGAACGCGCCGTGAAATTCGTTGATCACAGGGAAGAACAGCGCGGTTCCCTCGGGGATCACGCACGTCCGCGCCGCCTGTGAGCGGTTTCCGTCGACGTTGAGGGCCCCGGCGAGGAAGCGAACGTCGCCGCTTTGGTTCACGGCGCAGTAGTTGTCCGCGCCGTCCGAGAACACGAACAAACGTTGGGGTGTCTCCATCGCCCACTTCGACCACTCTGTTTGCCATTGCGAGGTCGTTTTTCCCCGAGGTGACGACCCTGGCTTCGCGACGCGCGAGCGGATCACGGCTTCGGCGGCTGGAGGAGGCGATGCGCCGGGCAGCTCGGTCCCCGTGCGATCACGACGCTCTCGGGTCACGGACGCCTCACGGAGACCTCCGACGCTGCTCATGGCCACGCCGGCGTGCTCGAACACTGCCCGAGCTTGCGCGCAGTGAGCGCGAAGGCGATGGGCGTCGTCGACCGATCTACGCGATTCCTCGTACTGGCCCAGGCCGATCGTGGCCTTGGCGAGGGCCAGGTTCGCTTCGATCTCCAGGCAGGGCACGTCCTGTCCGCTTGCCTTTGCCAGCGCCATGCTGGCCATCTCGCGAGATGCCTCGAGGTAGCCTTTTGCGCGCAGACTATCGGCGTTGGTGAGGAGTTGGCGTGCGGTGTCGATGCTGGGTTGAACGCTCGGATCGAGGCGGATGTACTCCGTGTCTTGGCACGATTCGACAGGCGCGAGATCTTCGAGCAGGTTCTCCGCTGGCGGACCGCCTCCTTTCCCGTTCGCGAGCTTTTCGACCAGCGTCGAAAGATTGGAGAGCCGCGTGTCGAGGCATGCCATGCGCAGTTCCATCACCTCGAGGGGGAGCTCGCCGCGTACACGACTCGCTTCGCACGCTTCGCGGTGGCTATCCATCCACGCTCGCGTATAGTTGTCCAACTTCTTCTCGACTCTGCGCGCGATGTCACTCGCCTCGGCTGCTTGGGCCTCACGAATGGCCGAGCCAACGCGTTCACGCGCCGCCGGGTCCCACACCCCGGAGAGTCGGCTCGCGGAATCCGTGCACGGCTTGTTGGCGAGGCTGCTCGCGTACGCGGCTCCACCGAGTGCGAGGAGGAAGGCGGCCATTCCGCCTCCGGCTACCGTCAGAGATCGCCATCCGCGATGCTGATGACCGCGCCGAAGCTCCGAGAGCAGCACTTGCATCGTGGGGAAGCGTTGGTCAGGATCCACCGCGAGTCCACGCCGCAATGCGGCCTCGATGCGTTGCGGGATGCGTACCGTTGCAGGGCGCAGGACGACCTGTGACTGGATGTTCACCAGGAGCTCCCGTGAGGAGTGCCCAATGAAGGGGCGCGTTCCAAACAGGACTTCCCAGGCTACCGTGCAGAACGCAAACTGATCCGACGCCGCGCTGACCGTGCCAAGGAGCTGCTCGGGGGCCATATAGGCCGGAGTGCCGATTGCATAGCCGGTTTGTGTAAGGGTGGCCTCGCTCATGGGTCCGATGCTCGCATCGACGAGCGACGCCGCTTCGCCCACGCCGGAGCTCCGCGCGACGCCGAAATCGACCACGCGGACCCGCCCGTCTTTTCCGACGAGGACGTTGCTCGGCTTGAAGTCTCGATGGACCAGCCCACTCTCGTGTGCGGCGGCGAGGCCCTCACCCGCCTGTTGCAGTACCTCCAGCATCCGCCCGAGATTGTCGCGTTCGCGGTCGAGGTTGTTCGACCACTCCTTGAGTGTGACGCCCTCGACGAACTCCATCGCGATGAAGAGCGAGTCCCCATGTGTGCCCGCCTCGTGGATCGGCACGACATTGGGGTGAGAGATCCGCGCAAGCGCCTGTGCTTCGCGCGTGAATCGTGCTTGATCGATGGCGTGATGTGAACGTTTGAGGACTTTGATCGCGACGCGGCGATTGAGCTGCGGATCGTAGGCGGAGAACACCTCGCCCATTCCGCCCGAACCGACCTGCGAAAGGATCTGGAAGCGTCCGAGCTGGGGTGCCGCAAGCGAGCCAGGCGGACGCGACGCGAACGTGTCATCGGAGAGGCTCGCGGTCTCTGCTTCTGCGCCCGGGCGAGTGAGCGCCGTAGCAACCTCCGCCATGCAGTCCGGACAGCGCTCCAAGTGCTGACGCACGAGGACGCGGTCGGTATCGTTGAGGCGCTTCTCGACGAAGTCCAGGAGTGCGTCCACGTCCGGGCAGGGATCTTCGACGTCTTCCATGGGCTCCTGGTCCATCGATGGGCTGCTCCTGCGGTCCGCGAGTCGCGGGCGAGCGTTGCGGGCCGAGGTTCGCGCGCCTGCCGATTCGATGCAAACCCGTTGCTGCGGCCAAAGCGGAGAGCTGTCTCTATTTGTCCTCACATTTGCCGCGTGCAACGTGCGCCGTAAAGGGACAACTCGATTCAAATTTCTCACGCAGGCGTGTATCCCTTGGCTTGCACGGACGGATGAGGTTCCAGGAGCACTACGACGCGGGACGCACCGCGTGGCCAGGAGTCGAGCTCCCTCGTGATGTGTTCGTCGGACACGTCGAGGCTCGCTGGCCGAGCGGCGTTCCAGACCTGGATCGGGCCGCCGACCTCTATCTCGGGTGTGCGTGCACGTTGGGGCTGCAGGGAGCCGCCGAAGCGTTCGATCGGATCCATGCACGAGACTTGGAGGCGGCGGTGGCCCGCATCCAAGTACGTGAGCATAGTCGCGAGGATCTGCTGCAGCTTCTGCGCGAACGCTTGCTCGTTGGCGTGGGGGGCGACGGGCCTCTCATCGCGAGCTACGCCGGGCGCGGCTCACTCTCGGGGTGGCTGCGAATCCTCGCCACACGCTTGGCGCTGAAGGTCGATCGCGGCGAGCGACGACGAGGAGCCCGGGAATCGCAGAGCGGCCAAGGGTTGGAGCTCGACGTCGCCGGGCTCGATCCAGAGCTCATCCATCTCAAGCAACTCTACGTGCAACAGTTTCGCGAGGCCTTCGAGGCGGCGATCGCCGAGCTCCCAGAGCGCTCGCGGGCGCTGTTGCGGCAGAGCATCGTCCACAAGCTGACGACCCGTCAGATCGCCGATCTCTACAGCGTGCATCATGCGACTGCGGCGAGATGGGTGAGCAGCGCGAGGGAAGAGCTCGTCGGCGGGACGCATCGCGCCCTCGCGGCACGGCTCGCGATCGATCATCAGACGCTGGACGACATCCTTGCGCTCATTCGCAGCCAGGTGGACATCACGGTGTCCCGGATCCTGCGCTGAGCGTCCCGGTCGCCTCGTCCGACGGATCCGTAGGCCTCTCGGAGGTGCGCGTTCGCGCGCAGACCGAGAGGGGCGAAATTTAACATGCAGATGTGACCGTTTTTTTGAGTACCCGTTTTTCTCATTGTGAAAATTGTTTTTGGGGATGTGCGACAGCGCCCGAACGCCGGGCTCTTCCTCGATGAGCGCCGAGAACAACCGTTCGGCGAGCACGACATGACCCTCTCCCGCCGTTTCCCCTGTTTCATCGCGACCGCCCTCTTCCTTGCCTCGGGCTGTTTCGCCCCCGCCCCCTCCGAAGTGTCTGAGGGCTTTGTGGTCGAAAACGGACTGTCGATGGGCAACGGACTGTCGCTGGGCAACGGACTGTCGCTGGGCAACGGCTTGTCGCTGGGCAACGGCTTGTCGCTGGGCAACGGACTGTCGCTAGGCAACGGATTCTCGCTAGGCAACGGACTGTCGATGGGCAACGGACTGTCGATGGGGAACGGATTCTCGCTAGGCAACGGACTGTCGATGGGCAACGGACTGTCGATGGGGAACGGATTCTCGCTAGGCAACGGGATCTCCCTGGGCAATGGGATCTCGTTGGGGAACGGATTCTCGCTAGGCAACGGATTCTCCCTGGGCAATGGGATCTCGTTGGGGAACGGATTCTCGCTAGGCAACGGGATCTCCCTGGGCAATGGGATCTCCCTGGGGAACGGACTCTCGCTGGGCAACGGATTCTCGCTCGCGAACAGTGTCCCCACGCTCGAGGAGCGAGGCGTGAGCTTGAGCGCGATCGCAGGGTTGTCGACGGGGGCTGGCCTGGCCACGGAATCGGGCCTCAGTTCGGACAGCGCGTTGTTCGAAAGCGCAGGTGGAACAGCGCTGGTCAAGTACATGGTCGAATGTGCTCTGCCGGCCAACGCAACGATCACGAAGACGGACGCGCGCACGGGTGAGAAGGTCGAGTTCCATGGATTGGCGGGTCTGGCACCGCAGTGGGAGGCCGAAGCGTGCGACGAGGGCTGCCAAGAGTGGGTCAGCGCCTGCATGCTCGCGCGCACGAACGAAGACGAGCGGCGTGTGCAAGTGGCGCTTCAGGCCACGAATCCCGCGATCGGGACCGAACCTGCCAAGGGCTTCGATCGACCCGAGGCGTCGTATTTCGGGAACCTGTTCGCGGTCCCCGCAAAGGCGTTCCTTTGCAAGGAGGAGGGCGGTGCCGCAGCGAGTGTGGCGGCAGGCCGCACGTGCGCGGGCGATGATGGTGAACGCTGTGGATTCGAGGCTGTCGGCGCGTGTTCGCAGGCTTGCGAGGTGGATGAGCACGGGACCGCGAGCAACTGCCGCGACCACGAGGGCGCCAGCGACACCTATCCCGCGATCTCGGTCTTCCTCGCGCAGTGATACGCCGCGTGGCAGCGCTGCCGGGGCAGCGCTGCGCCCCGGGCAGTGAGACGTCCCGGCGAGCAACGCCCGCGCGCGGGCGTCGTCGCCGGGGTCCCATAGGCTAGAGCGCCGACCAGTTTGATTTCGCGTGCTGAGGCGCGTCTGGGGCCGTCCGCGGGTAGGAGCGAGGCCGAAGCTGTGTCGGGCACACTGCGAGCGCCGAGCG
>Ga0315910_10000896_pt1 | contig 28188 bp, 16 predicted proteins | sample EdamamesoilMG_FD_204470 | JGI IMG/M metagenome (GOLD analysis project Ga0315910, IMG submission 204470) | Garden soil microbial communities collected in Santa Monica, California, United States - Edamame soil | ecosystem: Environmental > Terrestrial > Soil > Garden | place: USA: California... | reverse complement strand
GGATTGACGCGGGACTCGGCATTCGGCAGGAACTCAGTGCCCACACGGGCATCACCATTGTGCGTCTCAACGACGGGCGGCAAACCCGGGTCGCGCTGCCGGACGGCGCCCGCATCGGCTTCCCGGTGTGGGCTTATGATGGCAAACGGTTCGCCTTCAGCCGCAGCACCGACGCGGGAATGGAACTGTGGATCGCCGACGCGCAAAGCGGTCGGGCATCCGTGCTCAAGGGCGTCCGGTTGAACGATGTCCTGGGAGCGCCATTCCAGTGGCTGAAGGACAGCTCGACGCTTCTGCTTCGACTCGTTCCCAACGGTCGCAGTGAAGCCCCGGCGCCGCCGCGAGCGCCTTCCGGCCCGGTGATCGAGGAAACTTCCGGCAAAGTTGCTAAACTGCGCACCTTCCAGGATTTGCTGAAAAGCCCGCATGACGCGGAATTGTTTGCGCACTTTGCCGCCGCTCAACTTGCCACCATTGAAGTAGAGTCCGGCAGGATCAGTTTGATCGGGTCACCGGACTTTTTCGCCGACGCGGAATTCTCCCCGGATGAACGTCACCTGCTCGTGACGCGACTGAAGCAACCCTTCTCCCTCCGGGTGCCCTACGACTGGTTTGCCCGGCGGACTGAGGTGCTCGATCCGAAGGGCGTGCCCGCCCGCTTGATCGCGGATCTGCCGGTGTCGGACGATGTACCGCCGCAAGGTGTGCCCATCGGCCCGCGAGCCGTTGCCTGGCAACCATTGCACCCGGCCCGGCTGCTCTGGGTCGAGGCGCTCGATGGTGGCGATCCGCTGAAGAAGGTCCCGCATCGCGACGCGCTTTTCATTGCGGACCTGGCGGACTCCGCACCGCCGAAGGAAGTGCTCCGGATTCAGCATCGGTTCACCGGTCTCGCCTGGTTGCCGACCCCGGATCATGCGCTGTTGAGCGAGTATGATCGTGATCGCCGCTGGCGCACCGTCGCGCGCCTGAATCTGGCCCGCGCCGCCGAAACCCGCAAGGTGCTTTTTGACCTGAGCGTGAGTGATGTGTATCGCGATCCCGGCCAGCCGTTGCGCACGACGCGACCGGATGGGCAGAGCGTGATCATCCAGGATGGCGATTGGATTTACCTCGCCGGGGCGGGTGCCACGCCCAAGGGTGACCAGCCATTCCTCGATCGGTTCAACCTTGCGAGCAAAGCGACGGAACGGCTTTTCCATTCGAGCACTGCCAGTCTTGAACGTGTCGAGGATTTCGTCGGCGAATCCCGGGACACCGTGCTGCTCTCGCACGAAAGTCCGACCGAGCCGCGCAATCTTTTCCGGCATAACCTGAAAACGGGCGAACGCCAGCGCCTCAGCGATTATCGCGATCCGGCCCCGCAGCTCACCGGAGTAAAGCGCGAGCTGCTCAAGTACCGGCGGTCGGATGGCGTCGAGCTTTCCGGCATGCTCTACCTTCCCGTCGGCCACCAGCCCGGCCAGCGTCTGCCGACGCTCATCTGGGCTTACCCGCGTGAATACTCCGATCCCGGCACCGCCGGACAGGTCCGCAGCGCGCCAAACGGCTTTACGTTCTACCAGGGCACGTCTCCGCTTCTGTTTCTCACGCAAGGCTACGCCGTGCTCATGAACGCCACGATGCCGGTGGTCGGCGATCCCGAGACGATGAATGACACGTTCGTCGAGCAGGTCGTCGCCTCGGCCAAGGCCGCCGTGGATACATTGGTGGACCTCGGCGTAACCGACCGGGACCGAATCCTGGTGTCCGGTCACAGCTACGGCGCGTTTATGACCGCGACCCTGCTCGCGCATTCGGATCTATTCGCCGCGGGCATCGCGCGCAGCGGAGCTTACAACCGCACCCTGACGCCGTTCGGCTTCCAGAGCGAGCGGCGCTCCTTGTGGGAAGCGCCGGAGGTCTATGCCCGCGTGTCACCGTTCATGCACGCACCCAAGATCAATGAGCCGCTCCTGCTTCTCCACGGCGAGGCGGACAACAATTCCGGCACCTTCCCCATGCAATCGGAGCGGCTCTACGATGCGGTACGGGGCGCGGGCGGTACGGCGCGGCTCGTCCTGCTCCCGCACGAATCGCATGCCTATCGCGCCCGGGAATCGGTTCTGCATGTGCTGGCCGAAATGTTCGATTGGGCTGATCGCCATGTGAAAAACCGGCCCGCCACTCCGACATCCCCCCAGACAACTCAATGATCGCCACCAACCCCAAGTGACTTGCAACTTCAGAATGTAACGTCAGTTGGAGTCCCTTATGAAACAGATGAAACCACAGCCAACGAACAGCCTTTACTCTCACCTTCCCGGCAGGGTGCGCCAAATCATTCCGCGATGCTTGGTCACTCCCCTCGTCGCCTTCGCGATGGCTCTGGGTTTGAGCATGGCCGCTGCCCAGGAGCGCGCCACGCCGTTGCCGCCCACGGAACTGGCCGGCCTGCGTTGGACCAATGCTTTCTTTCCGGGCACTACGTATCGCGCGGCGGTGCCGACGGGTGAGTCGTTGCTCGGTTATCCCATCGGTCACCGCGCGGCGAACGCTGCCGAAATCGAGGAGTGCCTCAAGGCCTGGGCCGCTGCCGCGCCCGATCGCACGCGACTGGTCGAATACGCGCGCACCTACGAAGACCGTCCGCTGCACTACCTGATCGTGACCGCGCCGAAGAATCTCTCGCGACTGGAGGAAATCAAAAGCAGCACGGTGAAGCTGGAAGATCCCCGCAAGCTCTCCGAGGCCGAAGCGAAGCAACTCATTGAGACTCTCGTGCCCGTAGCCTGGCTCGGTTACACGATTCACGGAGATGAAACCGAAGGCTCGGATGCCGCGCTGGCGGTGCTCTACCATCTCATCGCTGCCGAGAATCCAGAGGTGACGAAGCTCCTTGAGGAAGTCGTGGTGATTATTGACCCGCTGCAAAATCCGGACGGGCGTGATCGTTTCCTCAAGATGATCGCGGAGAATCGCGGCACGACGCCGAACGTTGATGATCAGTCGTTGCAGCACACCGGCTACGACGCCCGGGGCCGCGGCAACCACTACTTCTTCGATCTGAACCGCGATCCGCTCTTCGGCGTCCACCCGGAAACGCGCGGGCGCATGAACGCAGTTTCGCAATGGAATCCGGTGTTGGTTGTGGACGCGCACGGCATGGGTGCGCAGGACACGCATCTGTTTTCCCCGCCGCGCGAACCGATCAACCTCCATTTCCCGGCCAGCGACGCGCAGTGGGGTCGCTTGTTTGCGCGCGACCAGGCCGCCGCGTTTGACCAGCATGGCCTCGTCTATTACCACGGCGAGTGGAATGAAGGCTGGTATCCGGGTTACACCGACGCGTGGCCGGTGTTTCGCGGAGCGGTGGGCATTCTTTACGAGCAGGCGCGCATCGCCGAGGACGGCGTGCGCCGGCCCGAAGGCCGCATCCTGAGCTATCGCGAATCCTTGTTCCATCACGTCATCGGCTCGATGGCGAACCTCAAGACGGTTCAGGCCAACGGAAAGCAATTGTTGGAGAATTTCTACAAGATCCGCCAGCGCGCGTGTGCCACCGACGGTCCCTACGCAAAACGCATATTTGCCGTGCTGCCAACGGCCAATCGCGCCCGGCTGGACAAGTTCATCAAACTTTCGCAGTTGCACGGCTATGAAATGTTCCAAGCGAGCAGTGAATTCACCGCGGCCAGCGCGACCGACCAATTGGGGCGCGAAATGAAGGATCGGAAAATTCCTGCGGGCACAATTCTCATCCCGAACCGCCAGCCGCTGGGTCATCTCGTCGCCGCCGCGCTCGAATTCGATCCCCGGATTCCGGCCAAGGCACTCGAAGACGAGCGTCAGGAAATCCTGCGCAATGGCGAGTCGCGCATCTATGACACGACGGCGTGGAACCTTACGATGATGTTTGGGTTGAAAGCGTTGACGCTGCCGATTGAGTTACCCGACGCAGCCCAGCCTTACCAGCCCGCCGACCGCGCGGAAACCGGAGTGGTCGGTTCGGTGGAAGCAACCGTGGCTTTCGCGATTGACGGAGCGGACGATTTGTCGGTGACGGCGGCGGCGCGCCTGATGGAGCGCGGCCTGCAAGTGCGCGCGGCGGAAAAGGCGTTTGAATTTGACGGGCAGAAGTTCGCGCGCGGTTCGGTTGTGATCACCGGATTGGACAACCGGAATTTCACGGGCGACTTGCGGGCCACCGTTGACGCGACTGCGCGCGAACTGGGCTTGCGTGCTGTCGCCATTCGCAGTGGTTTGGGTGAGGGCGATCTGCCCGACCTCGGGGGCGAACACTTCAAGCGCCTCGAACCGCCGCGCATTGCGTTGTTGAGCCGGGGAGGATCGAGTCCGCTCGCGCTGGGCGAGGTGTGGTTTTTCCTCGATCACGAACTGGGCATCCGTCACGCGCGCATCAACGTCGAGGGCGAGCCGGATTTGTCCCGCTACAACGTGGTCGTCGTGCCGGAACGCTTTGGTGGTCCGTTGCCCGGCTCGTGGACCAACCGGCTCAAGGACTGGGTGCGAGCCGGCGGAACACTCATCGCCATGGGCAATTCCGCCGTGCAGTTCGCCGAAGAGAAGGCCGGCCTCAGCAAAGTGCGCGTGCTGCCCGAGGTGTTGAACAAGCTGGGTGACTACGAACTGGCGGTGCTCCGCGAATGGCTGTCGCGCGACGGCGAATTGCCGCCCGCCGCCGCCGTGTGGTCGCACAAGGCTGTGCCGGGACTGAAATATCCCTGGCAATCAATTGACGGCGCGCACGCGGAAGAGAAGGAACTCAAGAAACGCGACGCGTGGTTGAACCTGTTCATGCCGCAAGGCGCGCTCGTGGCGGCGCGCGTGGATGCGAAACACTGGTTGACGTTTGGTTGCGAAGAACCGCTGCCCGTGCTCGCTCTTCGCAATCCAGTGCTCATGGCCGCCGAAGGCGTCGAAGTTCCGGTGCGTCTCGGCTACCTGACCAAGGTCGAAACCAATGACACCGCTTCCGCAAAAACCAACTCAGCGAAAACGGAATCCTCAACCAAGTCCGACTCCTCCGATAAACCGGATGCTGACAAAAAGGAAAAGAAAGAGCCGCCGCGCGTCGGTTGGAGCGCGCTGCCGCCCGGTACCGAGATGCACTTGCGCATGAGCGGTCTGCTCTGGCCCGAGGCCACACATCGTCTGGCGAATTCCGCTTATGTCACGCGCGAGTCCGTGGGGCGGGGGCAGATCATTCTGTTTGCAACCCGGCCGACGTTCCGCGCGGCCACACTTGGCCCCGCGCGCATGATGCTCAACGCGATGATCTACGGCCCCGGCTACGGCGCCGCACAACCGGTTCGGCCGTGAGTGCCCGGAGTTGACGCGAGTGGAGTTCTCGCGGAGCAACATCTGAAACCTCAGTTGACCCAGCAAAGGTCTTGCGCCGCCGACAAACCTAATTGCGCATTCCAGCGTGCTCCTTCAGAATGGCACGCGTGATTCCCGTGAGCCAAGACCAGACGCTCCAGCCATGGCGATGATTGGCACATCACTTAACCAATACCGAATCACCGCCAGCATCGGCGCGGGCGGGATGGGTGAGGTGTTCCGCGCGCGGGACACGCGGCTGAATCGCTACGTGGCGGTGAAGGTGCTACCGAAGGATTTCGCAGCGGACGCGGATCGGCAGCGGAGGTTCGAGCAGGAAGCCAGGACTCTTGCCGCGCTGAATCATCCCAACGTCCTGACCATTCACGATGCCGGTGTGCATGAAGGCGCACCGTATCTCGTTAGTGAATTGCTTCGCGGCCAGACGTTGCGCGAGGTCTTGGGGAACACAACCACCACGGCGCTTTCGGTGCGGAAGGCCATTGACTATGCGTTGCAGATTGCGCAGGGACTCGCGGCGGCGCACGGCAAAGGAGTCGTTCACCGCGACCTCAAGCCGGAGAACATTTTCGTCACGCAAGATGGGCGGGTGAAGATTCTGGATTTTGGTTTGGCGAAGTTGAGGGAAAATCCGCAATCCGCAATCCGTAATCCGCAATCGGCCGAAGCCGCGACCATCCGCATTGACGCCGACGCAATCCTCAATACCACGCAACCCGGAATGGTGTTGGGCACGCCGGCTTACATGTCGCCGGAGCAGGTGCGTGGCGAACCGGCGGATCATCGCGCGGACATCTTCGCTTTCGGCTGCGTGCTCTACGAAATGCTCAGCGGCACGCGGGCGTTTCGGCGCGACACGCCCGTTGCAAGCATGAATGCGGTGTTGAGTGAAGAGCCCCCGGAGTTCTCCGCTACGAACGCCAACATACCGGCGCTGCTCGATCGCGTGGTCCGTCGCTGTCTGGAAAAACAGCCGGACAGCCGCTTCCAGTCGGCCAAGGATCTGGCGTTCGCCATAGAAAACACATCCGGCCCATCGCGATCCATCGTCCGTGTCGGAAGTGTTGAGAGAGATCGAAAGAAAGGCAGATGGTTATTGGCCGCAGCGGGCTGCACCTTGATCGGGCTTGTGGGTGGTCTGTTCATTGGTGGGTTTCGCTTTGGTGTGTTGATAAACCCGTCCGCGGGCGTCCGCTACCTCACTCATTCCGGTCGCGATTTTTCTTCCGCCGCTTCGCCGGATGGAAAACGCATCTGCTTTACGTCGGATCGAGACGGCACCAATCGAATCTGGCTGAAGGACCTGGCTTCCGCCTCGGAAACGCCGTGGACCGACGGTCCCGACGATTCTCCGCGATTTTCTCGCGACGGCAGTGCCATCCTATTCACCCGGCTGCACGGACTGGAGCGTTCGCTTTACCGAATCTCGTCCATCGTCGGTGGAGAACCCTACCGGATCGTCAACGACGTTTTCGCCGGTGAATGGTCACCCGATGGTCAACAGGTCGCATACATGCGCTGGGAGAAAAGTTCGACCGATGGATCCGTCTCAGCAGACTCGTCGCTGCATCTTGTCGGAGTGGATGGAAGCGGAGAAACGTTGCTCGCCCGTTTCGAAGGCAGCCGTTACTCGTATCCGCGCTGGTCGCCGGATGGCAAAAAGATCGCGATCTCGATGCACCCTTCCCAGGCCGCTCCGGCCATTGCCGTCGTAACGATTGCGACCAAAGCGATTCGATCCCTCGCGCTTCCCGCTCTCAATGTGGTTTCATCGGCGGTTTGGGCGCCAGACAGCCGCCGCCTTATTTTCATGCAGCCGGAAACGGCGGGGGCGGATTCGAGCGGTGCCACGGCTCGCATTTATTCCCAGACCGAGTCCGGTCAGGCGCAGCAGATTGCGTGGAGCCCGGCCTTTGGGCGGACACTTGAATTCCTGCCGCCGGACAAACTGATCTTTGGCGTGCGCTCGCCGCGCGAGAACCTGCGCGAGATTCCCATCGGCACTGTGACTCAAGGTTCATTCAAAGCACTTACCGCCGGCAGCAGCACTGATCGGCAGCCCGGCTACAGCGTGGACGGAGGACGTGTCGTTTTCAGCTCGAACCGCAGCGGCAACCTGGATGTTTGGGAGCTTCATCGCACAAACGGTGTGCTGCGCAGACTCACAGTGGATCCCGCCGATGACTGGGATCCGGCCTTTTCACCGGACGGAAAGCACCTTCTCTTCAGCTCCAGTCGCACCGGACAGTTTGAGATTTGGATGGCCAATGCGGACGGCACGAACCCCCGTCAAATCACACGCGGGGGCTTTGACTGCGAAAATCCCGCCATGACTCCCGATGGCGCGTGGATCTTTTATCTCGTCGCCGATCCGCAGAAGAACGGCATCTGGAAAATCCGGCCCGACGGTACGGAGGCCACGCAACTGACGCAATCCGGTTACGGCATCCCGGAGATTTCACCCGACGGCCGTTACCTTGCCTACTTCCGAGATGCCTCTGCGAACCTTCGTGTCCTACAGGTGCTTTCGGTCGAAACCGGCAAACCCGAGCCGTTCGAGATCAAACTCCCCATCCAAAAGGAAACTATTGCGTCGCTGGGCCGGTTGCGTTGGATGCCGGACGGCAAGGCGATCGCGTTCATTGGCCCTGACGATGGAGGTGTGAACGGCGTCTACGTGCAAGACTTCGTTCCCGGAAAAGACACCCTCGCCACACGCCGTAAGCTGGGTGGGTTCGACCGCGACTATCCCACGGAATCGTTCGGAATTTCATCGGATGGCCAATGGCTCACCGTCGCCGCGTGGGAACAACTCTTCAGCATCATGGTGACGGACGCACTGCCATCTTTGTGACGATATGCCAACGCCCGAACAAATTCCCGGAAACTACAGGATCGTTCCTCGAGTTGGCGCTGGCGGCATGGGCGAGGTGTTTCGCGCCAGGGATATGCGGCTCAATGGGGACGCGCCAGTGAAGGTGTTGCCGATGGTGAAGCAAACCAGCATCATCGGCCAATCGGCCGGGTTATGGATGAGTTGAACGAACAACAGGTGGCTTATGGAGTGAACGCGGGCAACGCGATTCCGCCCGATTGGCTCGCGGAATTTGAAGCCGCAGCGCGCCGCCCCCTGGAGACCCATTTTCGCTACGCTTTCATTCGCACCTACAAACCCGTGCTGGATGACGCGCCATTCCGTGCCTTCGATACGACTGCGGACTACCGGCGCTGGTGCGAGGAAAATCTGCCGGACTGGCTGGGCTATGGGCGCGTTTGAATATCGTCAGGCACAGGAAATCCGCGACGGCTTTCAGCGTCACGGAGTGCGCTATTTGTTTCTGGGCAAGTCAGGCGCCATCCTCCTCGGCTTTCCCGACACGACCCAGGACGCCGATCTGTTCGTGGAGAAAACAGCGGAAAACTGCGCCGCGCTGGTCGAGGCCCTGCGCGAATTGGGATTCGCGTTGAACGAAGCCCAGGCTGCCGAGGTGAGGCGCGGGAAGGATTTCATCCAACTTAAGAACGGTCCCTTCGACCTCGATTTGATCTTCGCACCCGATGGCATTGAGCGGTTCGCCGATGCGTGGCGTCGGCGTGTGGAGGTCGAGGGGTTCCCTGTCTGCCACCTTGATGACATCATCGCCAGCAAAGCGGCGACGAACCGGCAGAAGGATCGGGAGTCGTTACCGCGATTGCGGTCATTCCGGGACTATTGGATGCAGCGGCACAGACCATGATCGGCACATCATTCAACCAATACCGAATCACCGCCTCCATTGGCGCGGGCGGGATGGGCAAGGTGTTTCGACGCACGGGACACGCGGCTGAATCGCGCTCGAATCGGCTCGGAGTTACAAAGCGGTCAGTTCACCGCTTTCCAAACGCATAAAGGTTTCCCGCCGTGCGGACCAGGATGGAGTTCTCGGCGAATGCCGGCGTGGCCATGATGGATTCACGCAGATCGTTCCGGGCGAGAATTTCCGGCGCGGATTCACCCGGCTTGAACACAATGACCGTTCCCGTTTGGCATGCGACGTAGATTCGGCCCGCTGCCGCCACGGGCGTGGCGGCGTATTGTCCTCCGACACCGAGCCGCTCCTGATAACGCACCGAGCCGTCCTTGGCGGTAACACACGTGAGCAATCCACCGTCGCGCACCATGTAAATCGCGCCTTGAAAATAGAGCGGCGATGGAATCTCCGCGATGCCGCGGCGCATTTCCCAGGCAATGTTCTGCTTGGCGTCCTCCTTGCCGCCAGGCCGGATGGCCATGAGCACTGGCTTCGTAAAGGTTTCAAATTGCGCCATGCTGACATTCATTTCTTCCTCGCTGAGGGCGCCGTCCTTGTCCGTGTCCGCGTTCTTGTACATGGCTTTGAACGGCGCTGGGAACGCATAACCGGGATGATCTTTCGGCAGGTCCGACCGAAGAACGAGCCGGTAGTCGTCGGGGATTTCATCGAACTGGAGTTTGCCATCGCCGTTGCGATCCATCTTGAGCCAATCGCGCCAGGCATTGGGATCCATTTTGTCGTTGCCGCGACCACCCAGCGCCGCCGAGCTCGCGAACAACATGCCGTCGCCGGCCACCGGCGAGTTGACCGTCTCTTGCGGGAAGCCATCCACCCACCATCGCGGAGCGCCCGTCTGTGGATCGTACGCCATGAGACGGCTGATACCCAATGCTACCAGGTCGTCCTCCCCGTCGTGCGACCAGATCAACGGCGTGGACCAGCCGGCTCTGAATCTCGTCCGCTCCTGCGTCCAAAGCGGTTCGCCAGTCTTGCGGTTCAAAGCCAGCAACCGGGAATCGCCGCCATCGGTATCAATCAGTTGAATCAGCGCGTCCTTGTAAAGAATGGGCGAAGCTGACATGCCGTACTTGTTCTTCGGCGTGGGGATTGGTTTGCGCCAGGCCTCTCGGCCATCTTGCCCGTAGGCCAGTAGCCCAAAGGAACCGAAATAGACATAAACGCGCTCGCCGTCCGCGGCGGGCGTGGCGGTGACCGGGCTGCTCGTTTTGTGATGCTCCTCAAGTTTCTCGACGGCGACTTCTTTGCGCCAGAGTTCCTTTCCGTTGGAGCGATCAATGGCGAGCGTGGTCAGATTATTCCCATCCACTCCGCTGAGGAATACCCGGTCTCCCCAAACGCACGGCGAGGAATGTCCAGCCGGAGTGGCCACCTTCCAAAGGACATTCTGGTCCTGACTGAATTGGACCGGCGGCTGGGCACTGGTTGAAATACCCAGGCCATTTGGCCCGCGAAATTGCGGCCAGTGCGGTTGAGCGAAGAGTGCCGAGCTGCATGTCAGCAGCAGAGCCAATACGGTCAGCCGGATTTGAAGTAAGGGTTGGTTTTTCATGAGTCGGCGGGGGAAGCGGCTTTTTCCGAAGGGAGAAAATGACCTTCGACACAAAGCAGTATGGGGGCGAATTGCTTCGCGTCGTGGGTCATGACGTGAAGTTGTGCATGCGAGGTTGGAATGTCAATCCGGGGTTTCAATTGCCCCCGATGTAACTGGCGCAAAAACTTTGCCGAAGATTTCTTCATACTTTTTATCCGGCGAATACGCATATAGGATTGAATGCACCAACCCCGGTCAACCATGCCATCACCACAAGAACGCGAGGAAGCGCTGTTTCGCGCCGCCGTCGAACTAACCCCGGATGCCGCGCGCCGGGCCTTTCTGGAGCAAGCCTGCGCCGGTGATGCTGCCCTGCGCCAGCGCCTCGAAGCGCTGCTCGCCGCCCACGCGGAACCTGAAGCCGCCCTTAACACCGGGGCCGCCGGAGTTTCCGTTCGGAGGGACGAGTTACACGAGTCCCCAGCGTCAGGTCAGGGCGTTTCAGAGCTCGGCCCTCCCGGTGGAGTTCACCGCGCCACAATGAAGATTGAGTTTGCCGACGAGCCCAAGGACGAAGCCGTGGGCCAGACGTTGGGGCGTTACAAATTGCTGGAGCGGGTCGGCGAAGGCGGGTGCGGCGTGGTGTATGTGGCGGAACAAACCGAACCGGTCCGACGGCGCGTGGCGCTGAAGGTGATCAAGCTGGGCATGGACACCAAGCAGGTGGTCGCGCGGTTCGAGGCGGAGCGGCAGGCGCTGGCGATGATGGATCATCCCAACATCGCCAAGGTGCTGGATGCGGGGACGACTGACTTGGGTCGTCCCTTCTTCGTGATGGAGCTGGTGCGCGGCATCCGCATCACCGATTACTGCGACCAGGCCAACCTCACGACCAAGGAACGGCTCGATCTGTTCATCAAGGTTTGCCAGGCGATTCAGCACGCGCACCAGAAGGGGATCATCCATCGCGACATCAAGCCGTCGAACATTCTCGTCACGCTGCACGACGGTGTGCCGGTGCCCAAGGTGATCGACTTCGGCATCGCCAAAGCGACGGAAGGGCGGCTGACCGACAACACGGTTTACACGCAGTTGCACCAGTTCATCGGCACGCCGGCCTACATGTCGCCGGAGCAGGCGGAGATGAGCGGGCTGGACATCGACACGCGCAGCGACATCTACAGCCTGGGCGTATTGCTCTACGAACTGCTGGCCGGCAGCACGCCGTTTGACGCGCAGGAGTTGATGGCTCAGGGCATTGATGTGATGCGGAAGACCATTCGCGAAAAGGATCCAGTTCGCCCCAGCACGCGCCTGGCAACAATGCAAGGCGATGAATTGACCACCACTGCCAAGCGGCGTTCGGCCGACACCTCCATGTTACTGCACCAACTCAAGGGCGACTTGGACTGGATCGTGATGAAGTGTTTGGAGAAGGACCGGACACGGCGTTACGACACGGCCACCGGACTGGCGGCGGATCTCAAACGGCATCTGAGCAATGAACCGGTGGTAGCCCGGCCACCCAGCACCGTTTACAGACTTCAGAAGACCTGGCAGCGGCATAAGATTCTCGTAACGGCCGGATTCTTGATCAGCTTTTCGCTGACCTTTGGGATCACCTTCAGCGTGGGGCAAGCATTGCGGGCCCGGCGGGCCGAACGCGCCAAGCAAGTCCTGTTCGAGTCCGAGCAGAAGGCGCGGGAGGCGGCGACGCAGGCGCAGGCGGAGGCCGTGAAAGAGCGCGACAACGCGCGGCGACATCTGTACGCGGCGAACATCAATCTGGCCAACCAGGCCTGGAACGCCAGCAACCTGGGCAAAACGCGCCGGCTGCTGGCGCTCGCGTCGCCCGAAGCGGGACAGGAGGATTTCCGCGGCTGGGAATGGCGCCACTTGTGGGGCCAGACGAGCGGCGATGAATCAGCCGAAGTCGTCCGCTTCAAAGGCGGCGTGTTTCACCTGGCTTTCGTGGACAATGATCGCAGCGTCGCCGTGGGTCTGACGGGATTCAGTTCGGAAGAACGCGGCAGTCTGTTGTTCGACCTAGCGGTGGATCGCCTGGCAAACCGACGCGTGCTGGGCGGGTCGCCTGTCAGTGTCTCGGCCTTCCAGGCGGAGAAGCGCTGGCTCGCGAGCAGCCAGGTGGGCGACAACCGGCATATTGCCATCCTGAACTTCACCACGCTGGAGGTCATCACGCGGCTGCCGGTCCCGAGTGCAGTCAGGGACATGGAATTCTCTCGCGATGGTCAACGGCTGGCCGCCTATCACGCGGGCGGCGAAGTCCGGGTGTGGCGCACCGATGACTGGAGTCACATCCCGATCATGCATTCGAGTGGACAAGGTGGTGTTCACTTTGCGGGCTTGGGCTTTGTGGGTTCCGGACAACAAATCGCCATTGGCTGGAGCAGTGGCAAAGTATCCATTCACGAATCGGCCACCGGCGGGAAGCTCCGCGAGTTTACTGCCCATAGTGATGGGATCACGGCTTTCGCGGTTTCGCCAAACTCCGAGATCATCGCCACCGGCGCCGGTTACACCGACAAGACGGTCAAACTGTGGAAATCCGAAACCGGCGAAGCGGCGGGGGAACTAGGCGGACATCAGGCCTGGATTTCCGGACTGGCCTTTTCGCCGGACGGCGCGCTGCTGGCCTCCGCCAGTTCGGATCAAACGATTCGGCTGTGGGATGTGAAAGCGCGGAACACCAGTGCCGTGTTGCGCGGACATGAGGACGAAATCTATTGCCTGGCTTTTTCCGGTGACGGAAAAAAGCTTCTCAGCGGCGCGAAGGATGGTTCGGTGCGGTTGTGGAACGTGCCGCCCACGCAGCGTCCGCCCGCGTTGCGCGTGTTGCCCGAGTGGTTCGGCTATTTCATGATCGCGCCCGACAGCCGGCGAGTCGTGACCCTGGCCGAGGACTATGTCGTGTGGGATTTGAACACCGGGGAGAAGCTGGAAACGATTTCCGCGTTGCGCGGCTACCAGGCGGGTTATGACTTCACGCTGGATGGCCGGAAGTTACTCGCCGGGGGACGCAATGGAAAATTGCGCATCTGGGATTTTGAGAACAACTCGCTGAGCGAATTTGCCGCCGGCGACGACGATGAAGAAGTGGTTGCCGTGCGCCGGCTCGGCACCACCGAATTCGTGGCCACCGTCCACGGGCAGCGGACGCAGCGGACGTTCAGCACCACGCGGGTCAAGATCTGGGATTTCGACAAGCGGCAACTCAAGGAAACAACCGGGTTGTCGGGCGCGGAGGCCACGGTTTCCGCCGTTTCGCCTCAGGGCAAAACCGCCACCGGCCACCAGGACGGCCGCGTGACGATCTGGGGTCAAGGCGGAACCAATTTCCTGGCCCACCCGCGGATGGTGGTCGGGGCCGCGTTCACGCCCGATGGGAACACTCTGGCGACTGGCGGTGAGGAAGGCACGGCGAAGTTATGGGAGGTGGCCACGCTCCGGGAAATCGGCACGCTCAAGGGACATCTCCGTTCCATTCACGCCCTTGATATTTCACCTGACGGGCGGCGACTGGCTACGGCTGGTGGCGGCGACGAATCCGTGAAACTGTGGGACCTGCGTACCCACCAGGAGTTGATCACCCTCTCCGGCGAAGGCTCGATGATGAACCGGCTGAACTTCTCGCCCGACGGCAACCTGATCGTCGGATTGAACAACGAAGGCCGGCTTCACATCTGGCGTGCGCCCTCGCGGGAGGAAATCGCCGCGGCGGAGGTGAAGGTGAAAACGGAAATGAAAGGGCAGTGAGTCTGTTTTGGAAAGGGGTCCTGGATTTGATCAGGCCGTTCGCGTGCGACCTTCCACCAGTAGTTTTGGTTCCAGACTGGCGCTTTCCCTGGTAATTGGTTTAGTTGCCGACATGTTGCGACGTTTACTATTCGCCCTTTACCTCTGGTGCGCGGTCGCCTTTCCCATGATCGCCGCTGAGCAAGCCAGCCAGACCGGCAGCCCGCCTGGTGGTTTGCGAATCGCCACCTTCGACGTGGATGCTACGCCGCCAATTGGATCGCTTTTGGCGTACGATCCAGTAACGAATCATTGGGAACTTGGATTGCGCGCGCGTGGCATTGTTTTGTTGGGAGCGGGTGATCCGATCGTGCTCTGTGCGGTGGACTGGATCGGCATCGCCAATGGCGGGCACGATGCGTTTCGGGAAGCGCTCGCTCAAGCGGCGGGCACTACTCCAGAACGCGTGGCCGTTCACGCGCTGCATCAACACGACGCGCCGGACTGTGATTTCTCGGCGGAGCAAATTCTAAAGCAGGCCGGGATGGACACGCGGCAGTTTGACAGCAGTTTTCAACGCCAATTGCTGGCCCGGCTCGCGGGTGCGCTGCGCGACGCGTTGCCGCGAGCGCAACCGGTTTCGCACTTCGGATTGGGAGCGGCGCCGGTCGAGAAGGTCGCATCGAATCGGCGCATCCTCGGACCAGACGGCAAGGTGCGCGACACGCGCTGGACGGCGACCACCGATCCCAAGGTGCGCGCCGAACCGGACGGCGTGATTGATCCAATCGTTTCGCTTGTGAGCTTCTGGAATGGCGAGCAACCGGTGGCGGTGTTGAGCTACTACGCCACGCATCCGCAGAGTTATTACCGCACCGGAATTCCGAACCCGGATTTCCCTGGCATCGCGCGCTTCCTGCGGCAATTGGCCGTGCCCGAAGCGCTGCATGTTCACTTCGACGGCGCGGGCGGAAACATCGGCGCGGGCAAATACAACGACGGCTCGCCCACCAACCGGCTCGTGTTGGCAGAACGGGTCGCTGATGGAATGCGGCGCGCTTGGGAAAGCACGAAGCGCCAGCCTCTCGCCGCCAGCGATGTGAGTTGGGCTATCGAACCAGTTGTGTTGCCACCCGCGAAACATTTGTCCGTGGAAAAACTGGAGGCGCAACTCGCCGCAAAAGACAAAGAGTTCAACGCGTCCCGCCTTGCGTGGGCGCGGCGCTGCCACGACGGCCACAAGATCGAAATCTCCTGCCTGAGTCTCGGTACCGCGAGGATATTGCATCTGCCCGGCGAGCTGTTCGTGGAGTATCAACTGGCGGCCAAGGCGGCGCGCCCGGATTTGTTCGTGGCGATGGCGGCTTACGGCGATTACGCTCCGTGGTACATCGGGACGACGGTGGCTTACGAACAGGGCGGCTATGAAACCAGCCCCTCCGCTTCGAATGTCGCACCCGAAGTTGAGCGCGTGTTGATGGCGGCGATTCGCAAGTTGCTGCAAGTGCCGGAGTGAGGTCGAGGTCGCGAGCTGCGGCGAAACATGAGAATCCATTGCAGTACTGTGTTGCTGGTGGTTGGACTGATTATGTCCGTCACAACTGGTTGTACGACGCGCCCGCCGGCCATCAACGCGGAGCTAGCGACGGCATTGCGCACGCGAGCCGAAGCGCATCTCCAGCACGGCTTTTATCTCAAGCCGGCGGAGACAAGCATCACCGATCCGCAAGCCAAACAACTCGCGCCACTGTTCATCATCGAGGCCGACGAAGCCTTTGCGACTGCTGATTTACCTTTGCCGCCCGCCGGCCCGCAGGTTTTCTTTCAGCCCGGCCACGCCGTGCTGAACGGTCGACGGCATGAGCAGATGACGTATTGGTGGACTTACCCGAAAGACTCGCAAGCACGGCGCGATGCGTTGGCCGCGCAAGGCATTCGCATTACGTTGAACTCCGCGGGCCAACCGGTCATCTGGCAAGTACTCGCGGACTCAAGTGGCGCGGAGCTGGTGTTCGTATCACAAAATCTGGAACTGCAGGCGATGCAGAAATTTGGCGCGCCACTGCCGGGGAGACGATTTGCGTCTGAGCGTTCCTTAACCGAAGCGCCGAACACCGTCGTAGCCCGGGTCATCGAAGATGGGTCGGTGACGATGGGGCCATTTGTATATCTCCGCGCCGGCACGCGTGACGTAACGACGGTCATCTGTCGCTGCATGGAGGCACAAGCACGCGAATTGGTCGGGCAACAGGAGTATGATTTGGTTGGTTCAATGCCGACACGAATGTTCTTTGCCAGCGACGTTGCCGAAAGATTGCGCCTGCCCTGCGATTTTTGAGGGCAACTGCACTCCATCTGGTCGTCCGTTCCCGCACGTCGCGCTGTTCGCCATTGTCCGTCAATCAACCAGCACGCGGAAGAATCGACGATGTCCCGTGGTTTCCTTCTCAAAGAAAACCGGCGTGCTGTTGGTGGCTTGGAGCGTGTCCCCGGTGAGTTCCCACGTCGCCGTCTCAAAGTCGCTCCGGGTTTGGAGGGAGTATCGGTATCCTGCGATGGCATCGAATCCGATTCGTATTTTGCCGCCGACCAGGGCGCTTCGCAGCACTAGGCTGCTGGCCGGCTTGCGAATGCGGCCGGGCGAGCCGATGTCGGCAGTCAGCGCCGCGCGAACGACGCCGTTGACTCCCAACTGGCTCGTGCCTCCAAACTGACCGTTCACCGGATCGTAGTTGAACGAAACCCCGACATTCGCAGCTCCGAAGTCCACGGTGTCAACCATGTCGTTGGCGTCGGTCACTTGCGCGTTCCAGAGGCGGATTCCGTCGCCATTCGCGCTGAGACTCAGTCCGCTCCCGGTGTAGTTGATGATTTGCAGGTTGGTTGGAAGGTTGGTGCTGCCCCACCAGTTGCGGAACTCGGCAGGGGTCAAATCCTCGGCGAACACGATGGACTCCCCGGGCTGAATCAGAATCCCCGCGCCGAGGACGAACGGATCCGTCAACCCGCCGGAACTGTCGTTGAATCGCCAGCCGGAAAGTTCCACCGCCTGGGGCTCGAAGCTCGTCAACTCCCACCAATCTGCCGTGGGGACACCGGGATTGGCCGCTTCGCTGGGCATGACCTCCGTGATGCGGAGATCAGGCAGGGGACGTACCACAAGGCTGGCTGCGTTGGTCACGCTGCCGCTGGCGTTCGCGGCGATGACTTCATATTGGCCCGCTTGGTTGAGCGTGACGCTGGAGAGCGTGAGCACGGGATTGGTTTGTCCCACAAGTTCCTGACTGTTGAAGCGCCATTGGTAAGTCGGTGTGGGATAGCCCACCGCCAGCGCGCGAAACTCGGCCTGTCCGCCGACGAAGACTGACTCATTCACCGGCGACACGTTGAATCGCGGTGAGGAAGGGCATTGCGCCTGGAAGAAATAGATGATCGGATCCTCCCCTTCGCTGATGGTGACGTAGCCCGTTCCGTCCGGCAGCAGGCCGATCGCTTCGCCATTGGGTTCCAATGGCGGATCGATTATGGGAATGCTCTGGCCCGCTTGTCCCAACGCCGCGCCGACCGTTTCATTGGTGCATCGTCCCCACGACATGGCGAAATCTTCGCGGCGCAGAATAATCTGTGTCCCGTCGGCCGAGATGTCCCCGCCGGCGGCGAGACCGAACGAAACCGCGCGCACGAATTCCATCGTTACCGTGCTTTCGTTCGCCAGGGTCGTCAGATTGGCGCGATAGATTCGGGCAACGGCGGACTGCTTGGTGGCGATGAAAACATCACCGGAAATCGGATCCACCATCAGGCTCTCCGCGTCGTAACTGCCATCGGGATAAAACAGCGTGAATGTTTCCGCGCCCTGGAAAGTTGCCGCATGCGGATTGTTCGCCCAGGCCAGGTCCACCAAAGGTTCCGGAAGGCGCACGATCTTTACCGAGCTTCGCCCCGAGGACGAGCCGGTATTGCCGCCGATGTCCCCCAGATAAAGGTACGATAGCCCGCCCACTGGGCCGGGACCAACCGCGATGTCTTCCAGATCAACCAGGCTCTCATTCGGTTCGAACGTGGCCAACCGCGCAGCATTCGTGCTCAGTGCGAAGACGTCTCCCGCCGACCCGTCGTTGTGGGTGTACAGGACTCCCGGGTTTCGCCGGCTGGCCGCAATGCCCGAAGCTTCCGCGAGTGGGTTGCCGGACACCATACCCCAGGAAACGCCCTGCCCGAAAGTGTTGCAAGCGGTGCAGGCGGCTTGGGCGGAAAAGATGCCAGAGTGAATGGCGAAAGCTACGGCGGCGACCGTATAAGACGAACGAACAACCCGAAACATCTTGGAAGGCTACCACAGCCCGTCGCCGTGAGCGAGAATCTGAATGAATCTCAGCCCATTCGCTTGACCCGCTCGACTCAATTTGAAATCAGCCGGAAGAACCGTTGCGAGCCGGAGATGGGATTGGTGTAAGGACTCGTCGCGCCGAATCATTCTGGCTGTTTCGTTGGCTCTTCCTTAGCCGTAAAGTAGAAGTGCGCGGCGTTGGCTTCCGATTCGGGTGTGCTCTTTCCCTGCGGCAACTTCTGGCTGTAAAGCGCCGGGGTCTTTTGCTTGCCTTGCGGCTTCGCAGCGGTATCCACTCGCCGGCCTTTTGTCTTTGGCGTGATAGGCAACAGCGGAGCGGTGAGTTTTTCGTATAGCGAGAAAAGGAATTCCACGCGCTCGCGGTTGGAGTGGAAGGGTTCGGCGCGATAGCATTTCTCCACGGCGCGGTCCAGTTCGGTGTGCGCCTTGAGCAATTCGGGCGGCATGGCGAGCGGATCGTAAAGATCGGCGAGCGTGGCCAGGCCGCGCGGTGGCAGATGCAGCTCACGCGCAGTCAGCACAGCCCGCGCTTTTTCTTCCACACGCTCGCGTTGCTTAGGACTAGAATTCGGCCATGGAAACGGATTGTAATTCATCGTGCCCGAATACTGGTAACGCGACTCCAACCGGCCACCAATGTTACTCACCCAAGCCATGTGCATTACCGAAGACAGTACTCCGAACAGGTAAGAATTGGACGAGCTAACAACATAAATCTTGTTGCTGACGATCACGTCGGGCGGCAGGAAACCGATTGGAATATACTTCCGACGTTCAGATGATACTTCTGGAATTGCGATGAACTGCTCATTGGGTTGCGAGATGTAGAAGAACAAAGTTGCTGTAGTTGCCGCTTGCTGCGTCGGTTTAGCTGTACTCTCTGCGCGAAAATCGCGCACTCTACGAACGCGTTCCATTACGCGCGGTAAAGCGCGGAGTTCGTCAGGCGATGCATCGCGCAACCAGATACACCAGCGGGAGATTCCGTTAATGAACTCATCAGACCCCAGGAACTGCCGAATGAACTTTCCAGCATTCGGCTCTTCACGCAGAAGTTCCACGCGCTCTGCATCCGTCAGGATGAAATTGCCATCATCCGTTGGTTTGTTGCCGCAGCGCATCGCTGGTACGTCAGCAAGAGGCTTGCGTCGCTTGGTTACAAACCTGTCAGGACCTGGAATCAGGTACGGCATGATGTTGGCCGCTTGGCTCACAACTGGCGATTTGGGATCAACGTCATAATCAGTAATCAACTTTCTCGGAACATCGAATACGCCGAGCCCGATGATAACGACGTGAACGTGTGCTTTTCCTTTCGCCTCACTCATCCAGGCAAATGGGCGATGCCCAAAATGGATTTTGAGATGAAAGCGTTGGAACAAAATGCCCCATAGAACGGGAACTTGTTCACCCTGCGTAATTGAGTTCGTTGCTACGAAACCGATTCTGATTCTTGTATCCTGAGCATACGCACCCGCCTTCACAAACCATGCGCTGACGTAATCGAGATCACCAGTATTTGAAAAATCACCAAAAACGTGAACCATGTCTGCCTTCTGGTCCTTGTTCTGATAATGCTTTCCAACAAACGGCGGATTACCGAGGACGTAACTGCACTTGTCCGACGGCAGAATGGTTTTCCAATCGAGCCGGAGTGCGTTACCGCAATGGATATGCGGCGATTTCTTGAGCGGCAGGCGCTGGTAAAGCTGGCCGAAGGCTTCGGACACTTTCAGGTTCATCTGGTGGTCCATCAGCCAGAGCGCCACTTCGGCGATGCGCGCCGGCCATTCACCTATCTCGATGCCGTAGTACTGGTCCACGTCCACTTGTGTGAGTTGCGCGACGTCTTCTTGCGAGAAGACCTGCTGGAATTTGCCCTCTTTGGAAGGGAGCAGTTCCTTGAGCGTTTCCAGTTCAAGCTGGCGCAGTTCGCGGTAGCCGATGACGAGGAAGTTACCGCAACCGCACGCGGGGTCGAAGAAGGTCAGCTTGCAGAGTTTGACCCGAAAGTCTTCTAACCGTGCCTGGCGTCCGGTGGAACGGTCGGCTTTGCGGTTTTCAAACTCGGCGCGAAGTTCGTCGAGAAACAGCGAGCGGATAACTTTGAGGATGTCGCGCTCGCTGGTGTAGTGCGCGCCAATCTGGCGGCGCGCCTTCGGCTTCATGATGGATTGGAAGAGCGAGCCGAAGATGGCGGGCGAGATGCGCGACCAATCTTTGCGCGTGCAGGCGAGCAGCGCATTGCGCATGTCGCGGTTAAAATCGGCGAAGCCGAGGTGTTCGCTGAACAGGTCGCCGTTGACGTAGGGAAAGGCAGCGAGGGTTTCGTCGAGGTTCTTCTGGCGCCTTTCGGGCGGCGTGTTGAGGATTTCAAAGAGCCGGGCGAGGCATTGGCCGAGGTCCGAGCCGTCAGGCTTGGTGCGGTTTTCGACGAACAGGTGAAAGGATTCGCGCTCAAAAATGCCGGTGTCCTCGGCAAACAGGCAAAACAAAATGCGGACAAGAAAGCGTTCGAGGTCGTGTCCGGTGTAGCCGCCCGCTTCGAGAGTGTCGTGAAGTTCGCCCATGATCTGGACGGCTTCGATGTTGACGGGGTCTTCTTCCTGAAGTGTGTGTTGCTTGTAGCCCGGAATGAAGGCGAAGTGCTGGACGTTCTTATGGAATTCCGCGAGCGGGAAGACGTGCGTGACGCCTCGCTTTTGGTCGAACAGCGGTAGATCGCGCTGCTCTTCCGGCTCAAGGTCGTGGAGCGCAATGCGGGCAAAATCCGATACGATGATGTAACGAGGGATTTCATCGTGGCGCGCCGGATCGTTGGCGAGATCGCGAATGTATTGGAAAGCTTGCGTCGCAGCCTTATGAAGGTCCTCGCCGAAGGATTTGTGTTCGACGAGCATGATGCCCGGCCAGAATAAATCAATGCGCCCGTAGTCGCCGGAGATTTTCTTTACTGATTCCTCGAAGCTCGCGACGACGCGGCGTTTGATGCCGAAGACTTGGAAGAATTCGTTCCAGAACGTTTGTTTCTCGGCGCTCTCGCTTTTAACTCCAGCCCATTCGCGGGAAAACTTTATCGCGTTGTGGCGGATTTCGTTCCAACTGATCGGCATGACGGCGAGTGTGTGCGCGAAGTATCGCAGCGTCAATCCAACCCTCGCGGACGGAAACAATCCCATCCTTGCGTTGGCAGCAGCGTTTGAGAAAATGCGCGTCCTTATGGGACACGTTAAATTGCACATTCCGGGACCGGTCGAAGTCAGCGAGAAAACGTTCAAGGCGTTTTGCACGCCGATGATTGGCCATCGCGGGCAGGGTTTCAAAGACCTTTACGCCAAAATTCAACCGCAGCTTCAGCAACTGCTTTCCACGAAGCAACTCGTGTATCTCTCCACCTCCAGCGCGTGGGGCGTGATGGAGGGCGCGATCCGCAATCTCGTGCAGAAGAAAGTGCTCAATTGCATGTGCGGCGCATTCTCGGACAAGTGGTTTGACGTCTCCAAGAAATGCGGCAAGCAGGCCGAGGCATTGCAGGTGGATTGGGGCTCGCCCATCCGCGCCGAGGCGATTGACGCCAAGCTCGCCACCGGAGAATTCGACGCGCTCACGCTCATTCACAACGAGACGAGCACCGGCGTGATGAGTCCGCTCACGGAAATTGCTGCGCTGAAGAAAAAGTATCCCGACGTGATGTTCATCGTGGACTCGGTGAGTTCGATGACCGCCATGCCGATCAAGTTCGACGAACTGGGCATTGACGTGTTGCTTGCTGGAACGCAAAAGGCCTGGGCCATGCCGCCGGGTTTTGCCGTGTTCGTGTGCTCGCCCGCCGCGCTGGCAAAAGCGTCACTGGCGAAAGATCGCGGTTACTACTTCGACTTTCTCGAATTCCAGAAGAACGCCGAGCAGAACATGACGCCGAGCACGCCAAGCATTTCACACACCTACGCGCTCGGCGCGAAGCTCGACGAGTTCTTTGCTGAAGGTTTGGAAAATCGCTACGCACGCCATCAAAAGACGAACCAGATGACGCGCGATTGGGCGGCGAAACACGGTTTCACGCTGTTCCCGGAAAAGGGCTTTGAATCCATCACGCTCACGTGCGTGAACAACGGCGCGAAACCTGGTGGTCGTACCGTGGATGTCGCGAAGCTCCAGAAGCTCGTGAAAGAACAGGGTTTCCTGATCGATGGCGGCTACGGGAAGATCAAAGGCACAACTTTTCGCATCTCGAACATGGGGGATGAAACGGAGGCGACGATGAGCCAGCTATTCGCTGCCCAGGACCAGGCGATGGCGCGGCTTTGAGATCGCGTGATGCGTGAAACGTGATGCGTGAGCTGGGATCAAGTGCTGTGGTAGCGCACCACCACGTTCTTGTCGTCGCACACTTCGACCACGGATTCCAACGCCGCGGTTTCTTTCAGAATTGGCCACGCCACGTCATCGTTGCGCAGTTCCGAAAGACACAATTGAATTTGCGCGCCGTTTGACGCAGGCCGTTCGCTTGGAGCGGTTGTCTGGTTCAAATCCCCGCAGACATCTCCCGCCATCCGGTGACCGACGTTGATCAACCAAGCCAACACTTCACTTTTCGGGCAGCGGAAAATGTCCGCGAAGAGAAACAATAATTCGTGCGGCAGAACGGCCAGCGTGAACGCCTCCGCCTCATGCCAGTCCTTGTGGCTCCCCTGATAATCCTTGATCAGTACGAGTTTCCGGATTTCCCCCGTCAGGCAGGGCATCAAGGAACGCAGGAATTTCAGTTCAACGAAATCAACCCGGCCTTCGCAGTTGAAGCGATGCGAGATCTTCACGCGGCCGTGCTTGAGGTTGTACTCGCCCTCGTAGCAGGTGGAAAGGATCACGTGGTCGTGAATCGACTGCACCTGTAGCCAGCGCCCTCCGGCCTTACCGCCGTAATTGCGCTTGCCCGGCGCGCGGGTTGGTGGAATGGGCCGGTGTGCGAGGCGGCTTTGGATCTCAGTGAGCCGTTGGTAATAGTCGCTGGCGGGGGAGAAGCTGCATTGCCGAAGGAAGTCACTGGCGGACGCCACCTCCGTCGCATGGATCGGTGGGCCAGCGTGCATGCGGGACTCCAGTCCTTCAATCAGCCCCCGGGCAAACCGTCTGTGCTCTTTCGTCGCCACGATTGCCGCAACCTTAAAACGGTTTCCCGGGACGACAACTGTGCGTTTCGACGCACAGTGCAGAATCCGGAATCGAAGACCGCCGCCTTATCCCAAAATGCTTGCGCCACTACACTTTGCTTTCGTTTCCCGCCTTGGACAGAATTCCCCCATGGCCATGGCCGAATACAAACTGGTTCAACTTCGCAACGGCGCGCACGCGGTTTACGCCGCGAGTTACGATGAGAAAATGCATCCCGGTCTTGGCCCGGCGGCGGAGGCGGAGGCGCTTTACGTCCGCCAATTGAAAATCCGCGAGCGGATGCGGCAACACGCCGGCGAGTTTGTCGTCTGGGACGTGGGATTGGGGGCGGCAGCGAACGCACTGACGCTCCTGCAACTGACGCGTGATCTCTCCAGCCCGTTGCGGGTCGTGAGCTTCGATGACACGAGCGGGCCGCTGGAGTTCGCGCTCGCACACACGGAGCAACTGGGTTACTTCCACGATTACGCCGCCACCGTACGCGACCTGCTTGCCAGACGCAGCATTGCGTTCAACGATGGCCAGCGGCAGGTGCATTGGGAATTTCAGCCCGGGGATTTACCGACATTATTGGCCCCGGACCGGAAAGACACTCGCCGCACCAACGTCCGGCTCGCGCCACCACACGCGATTTTCTACGACGCCTTTTCGCCCGCGAAGAATCCCGCGATGTGGACCCTTCCACTGTTCACAAATCTGTTTGGTCAGCTCGACCTTTTGCGTCCGTGTAATCTCACGACGTATTCGCGCAGCACGATGCTCCGCGTCACGCTGCTGCTGGCAGGGTTTTTCGTGGGGCGTGGTATCGCGACCGGATTGAAAGAAGAAACCACCGTGGCGGCAAACACGCGTTCCTTGCTGGATGATCCGCTCGACTCCAAATGGTTGGAACGTGCGCGTCGCTCCGGCAGCGCCGAGCCATTGCACGAGCCGGCGTATCGGCAAAATTGCCTGTCGGCTGTGTCAGCAGAGAAGCTACGGGCGCACCCGCAGTTTAACTTGAACCATTGAGTGATACACCCAGATTCTGCGATCACCGGCCGCGGCGAGTGAACTGGCCCCAATTCGACTCCTTGCCTCGTGCGAGCGCAGTATCAATATTGAATATTGGCAACCAAGGCGGGCCTGATTGTGGGAAAGCACGGTTTGTCCTGAAGCCGCTACGCAGACCTCGAAACCTGGCTATTTCCGCTCGTCTCTCTTGGTGCGGACGCTGAATCTTACCGTCGGACGCTTCGCGGTTGAAGCCAGTCGCGTGTTGCTCCGGCGCCGCCGCCGCTCGCGGCGGGCTTCAGTCGAAAAGAAATGCCGTCCGACCCACGCGATCGTGATCACGGCGAGGACGCCGAAGATGATGAGCGCAACTGGACTGTCAAAATACATGGAACTGTATTTAACCCACCCCCTCGCGATGTAAAGAACGGCGCGCGATTTTTCTTTGGCCTTTGCGCTCAACGAGCCGGGTCCCCTGGACGCGTTCGTGAGTCAGGACTCCGACTTTGACCGCACTTGGAAAAAAAGATGCGCGGCGAAAGGTCTAATGAGATCGGCGCTCCCGCGGTGCGGGATCAATGCTCGCTAAGAGCGACCCTTATCGGGTAAGTCCTGACGCCCCGGCAATGAGATCTCAAACCGGAATTTGGACCGAGACTCTTTCGTCGCGCAATTCCCTTGTCGCGCCGACCGGCAAAACTTTCAAGCCAAAGTTATTCACCGGCGGCCAAACGCTTGAATACTATTTTAGACATGACCGCGAACTTCGATGAACGATTTCAAACCGGCAGAACATGAAACCAAAACGGGAGGAACTTTTATGAAAGCAAGACCCAGGCAAGGCCACCGCCGATTTCAACTTGAGCTTCTCGCCTACGGGAACTTGTACTACATCGAGCGTGTGGCTGAACTGGAGAAGGCGCTCGCCAAGAAACCGAGGTCGCTGCAACTCGACATGGTCGGCGTGGGCGAAATCTCCGCCGACGCGGCGCTGCGAATCCGCGCGGCGTTGCTGGCGCGCTCATCGAAAACGAAAAGGTGGACCGCTTCCTCGCCACGGCCTTTGGACGGACTGAGACGCCAGCCAAGCGCCTGATGAACGAACCGAAAGAAAAACAACAACACGGTGAGGCGAAGTCATCTCAACCGCGACCGGTCAAAGAATACTCCCGATTCAACGACGCCTAGGAAGGCAGACAACGCGGGCGGAGGCGAAAGCTTCCGTCCGCGTTTATCCACAGACACGGAAACACGCCGGAACGGGGAATCGCCTTGCCGGTTCGCAAGCTATTGGAAGAGGAAAGACTTCAGCGGGTCCAGCGCCGGTCGCGATTGTGAGCCGGGTTGCGATAGTCCAAGTATTGGTTTGGATCAGTGTCGTTGATAAATTCCTCGAGGTTCGTGTAGCCATCGGCATCCGGGTCTGCGTTGGTGTCGGAAGCTTCGCGCGGATTGAGTTTGTTGCGCGTCTCCCATTCATCGGGCAGACCGTCGCGGTCTTCGTCGGGCAGTGGCGCGGCCGGTCGGTAAAGGGGATAGCCGCCGGAAGGCCAATCATCCGTCTGGCCGGTCGGGTGTCCGGTGCTGTTGCGCACGTTGTCGGCAACGAATTGGGTAATAAGGTCGCGTACGGGCAGACTGGCACCGCCTGAACTCAATATGTCATCGTAGGCTTGCAGGGCGGTTTGGGTTTCCACCGGCGGCCCGTCGAAGGGCGCATCCATGAGGGATTCGGGCGGAACATCCAGCACGCGGGGCGAGGTCTTGAGTTTACAATTCCGGATCACGTTATCTGCTGCGTAGAACTGACCGCACAGTTGATGCATTCCATTGAAGAAGGCTTCGCGCCGCTGGCCGTGCTCGAGGACGCTAGCGATGTAGTTGAGTTTAAGAAAATCCATTGTGCTGTCGCCGTAGCCGGAGTCCCAGAAGTAGTGAATCACGTTGTTCCGATAATCGAGGCGCAGGCCGGAGATACGCGGATTTCGTCCGAGCGAGAATGCGGCAAGGCTGTGGTGTAACGACGCGTACCCCCAGCCGGCGAAGGCGTAGGAATGAGAATGGTTGCCGCCTTCATGGACAGAATTCGTCAGCCCGCCATAAACGTAATTCCACTGAAACGTGACAGCGGCACGGCTCGCGGGCGTGCGTTGGGCGTAGATGTTGACGAGCTGGTCGTTGGCGTAGGCGAACTCGCAATGGTCCACCACCGCGTTCAGTCCGCTGATGTCGAGCGCGTGGGTCTGATCGCCAAGCACGCGCGGATTCCTGCCAGGCCCTTTGATATCGCCGACGCGAAGACGCAGGTAGCGGAGCACGACGTCGTGTGTCTGGACTTCAATTCCCCAATTGCGGATTTGCACACCTTCGCCCGGCGCTGTGTTGGCCGCGATGGTGATGTAGGGATTGCGAATCTTGAGTTGCGCTTTGAGTTCGATGGTTCCGGAGATGCCAAAGACAATGGTGCGCGGCCCGCTGGCTTCGACGGCTTCCCTCAGACTGCCGGGAATCGGTTTCTCCGCCGGAAGATCGAGATAGCCCGGTAAGATTCTGACCTTTCCGTCCCGTCCCTCCTCGCCGAGCGTCTTGTCTTTGCGTCCGTCGCGGCGCTCGGACAGATAATCCTCAAGGGTCGTGACCACATAAACCTTTCCGCCTCGTCCGCCCGGAGTGAGGGCTCCATACCCTTGTGCGCCGGGGAAAGCGGGTAGACGACTGTGTGCGCGCGAAACAATGGGGAATGCAGGCTCGAGATCAATTTGCAGATAAACCGAGCCGCGTCCCGTGCCGGTGAAGTCGCTGAGAGTCAATTTCGTCCCGCCCGGCAACAAATAGGTACGGATGCGAGGATGCCGGAACGGGAGTTCCTTTGCGCCGTAGAATTTCAGGGCCTCAACAAGCTTGCTTACGTTGTCACCGATTTCCTTCCGCACCGATTCTTCCAGCGGTGGGAACAGTTCTTTGGTTTCGTCAGACAGCGAATAGTCCGTGTATTGAATTCCGCTATCGAGCGGCCGCCCGATGTGTAGGCGAATCACGGGCCGCCCGGGATCGAACGCATAGTATTCCGTTTCGTACGCGACCTGACTCCAAACCGGCAAACCTGGCCAGTCTTTAGAACGTCGGCCATCGAAGAGCAGTGGGTAGTTTTCCGAGCCTTGAACCAATTTCACTTCGCTGGGGAACAACTTTGTGGCCAGTTCGCGTGGCAGAAATTTCCAAGGATC
>Ga0315910_10000895_pt1 | contig 28230 bp, 21 predicted proteins | sample EdamamesoilMG_FD_204470 | JGI IMG/M metagenome (GOLD analysis project Ga0315910, IMG submission 204470) | Garden soil microbial communities collected in Santa Monica, California, United States - Edamame soil | ecosystem: Environmental > Terrestrial > Soil > Garden | place: USA: California... | reverse complement strand
CTTCGAGGACGTGACGCAGCTCGACAAGCTGGCAGCGACCGTCTCGATGACGCCCGAGCAATTCCGTCAGCGCTTCGGCTATCTCGTCGGCATCAAGTAAGCGAATTATTGGTGGGGCGAGACTACAGACGAGCCGGCTCGCGAGGACGCTCGCTCCACCGAATTTGGATGATTCCCTTTCCTCCATTTCATGGAAGAGAGGAGTCCGTGAAGAATGCGCCATGAGCACCCAAGCCTCAACCATCGAACTGGCCTCACATCTCGATGCGATTCTCTGGAATCCCGCCGCCACGAACGCCAGCGTGGAATCGCTGTGCGCCTTTGCGACGCAACACAAACTCCGCGCGGTGTGCGTGAACAGCTCGCGAGTAGTGGCCGCCGGCGCGCGATTGGAGGAATCTGATGTGAAGGCCGTCGCCTTGGTGGGTTTTCCGCTAGGCACCATGGAGGCCGACGCCAAGCGCTACGAAGCGGAACTGGCGTTCGATCTCGGCGCGCAGGAAGTGGAAGTAGTTCTGGGCTTGGGCCAGATCAAGGATGGAGACACGAAACGAATCCTCCGCGAACTACGAGACCTTGTAGCCGTGGCGGAAGAACGGCCATTGAGTGTGACGATTGAACTCGCAAAACTCTCCCAGGACGAATTGAGTCTGGTGGGTGATGTGATCCAGGAATCCGGCGTGCGCCGGATTTGCACGAGCACGGATTTTTGGCCGGATTCAGCGGTGACGGTGGAGGCGCTGAAGCAACTGCGCGAAGTCGTGGGCGAGAAGGTGCAGATCAAAGCCGTCGGTGGCATCCGCGAGCCGCAACTGGCCCGCGCCCTTTTGGAATCGGGCGCGGAGGCCATTGGTTCAGTCAACGCCGCTGCTTTGATTGGCTGACTTGACGGAACTGACTACCCGTTCTTCTCCAGCACGAAGTTGTCCATTACCAGCACGTCGAGGCCGTTGTCGTAGAAGCAGCGGATGGCTTCGCGCGGATGGCAGATCATCGGCTCGCCCATGATGTTGAGGGACGTGTTGAGGAGGAGATGTTCGCCGGTGAGCCCGCCGAATTCCTTGATGAGATTCCAGAAGCGGCGATTGAATTGCTGGTTCACCGTCTGCGGGCGCAGGGTCTTGTCCGCGTGGACGACGGCGGGCACTTTGTCCCACTTGGACTTCTGCGCGGTGAACGAGGTGATCATGAAAAACTCGTCACGCGCGTTCTGCAGATACTCGTGGCGCTTCTCCCAGAGCAGCGACGGACAGAATGGCCGGAACGCCTCGCGGAATTTCACACGGGCGTTGATGACGTCCTTGTTCTCCGGGCGATTGGAACTCATCAGGATGGAGCGGTTGCCCAGCGCGCGCGGGCCGCTCTCCATCCGGCCCTGAAACCAGGCGACGATCTTGTTCTCCGCCAGCCGGGTGGCGGCAAACTCCTCAATGTTATCGATGCGTTTGTAGGTGAGATTACGCGCATCGAGGATGCCCTCGATCTCCTTCGCCGAGTATGCCGGTCCGTAGTAAAGGTCCTGGATCGGATAGATCGGCGCGCTGGGATTGGCCTGATAATACGCGTAGAGCGCCGCGCCGACCGCGAGGCCGGCATCGCCGGGGTTCGCATAGATGTGGTGGTGCTTGATCTTGCCGTCGTCCCAGAAGCGCTGGTTCAATTTCACGTTCAGGAACACGCCGCCGGAGCAGGAGAGATTCTGCGTCTGCTCCTTCTCCATCCACGGATAGACGAGCGCCTTGACCTGTTCCTCCAGTACCCGCTGGGCTTCCGCGGCGATATGTTCGCGGCCATGCTTCTTCACGAGCTCGTGAATCGCGTAGGCTTCGTCAAAGTGCCATTGCACGGCGCCGCGTTCGTGCCACATGAACATGCGCCCGAAATCGTGCGGCTCGGCAAGCTGACCATTAGCGAACTTGGGATGATACTTCTCCAGCACGCCCTGGCACTTGGTGTAGTCACCGTAGGGCGCGAGGCCCATCGTCTTGCCCTCGCCATCGCCGTGCCACCAGCCGAGTGCCTCGGTGACGTTGCTGTAAAACCAGCCGATGGAAGATTCCGCACCCCACTTCTGGAGGAGTTCAATCTTACCTTTGTCCCCGCGCCAGATCGCGCAGGAGATGCCATCGCCGATGCCGTCGATCGTGACGATGAGCTGCTTCTCGCCCGCGGCGATGCTCGTGTAATACGCCGAGGCGGCATGGGCGAGGTGGTGGTTGACGTGGACGACGGGCGTGGATTCCTTTGCGGGGAAATTCTTGAAGTAGAGCGGTGGTTTTTCGCCAACTTTCTTGAGCAGCGTGCGGACGGATTCAATCGCGGCCTGTTTGAACGGCAATTTTTCCTGGCGCTCGCCTTTGAGGTCAAAGATGTGATTGAGGCTGGGCATCGAACTGCTGGCGGGCACGGCGATCATGTCGATGTCCGCCATGGTGATACCCTGTGACTTGAGGCAGTAATCGATGCTGCGCAGCGGCAGACCGGCGTCGTGCTTGATGCGGGAGAAGCGTTCCTCGGCGACATCGGCGACGATCTTGCCGTCCACAATCAATGCCGCGCTGCTGTCGTGCCCGGAGTGAACTCCGAGAATCCTTGTGCTCTTCATATTCGGGGGTGGCGAACGTTAGTGAAAGCGCCACTGGGGCTCAATAGCAAACATCCGCTGGGTTTTGAAAAAGCCGACTTGGAAATGCCTCGCGAGGGCTGGAGATCAGTGGGTCGGCGGATAACCCGGCGCGCTACTGACCGCCGCGGCGGAGATTCTCGTCATAATGGCAATGCAGGTGTCCGTTGAAAATCGCCTCATTGACCATGCACGCACCAATGAAATGACTCGTAGCTGCACCGCCACCGTTCATGGTCAACGTCGCCTGCGGCGCGTAAATTGTGCCACTGAGAATATCCTTCCCCGTCCACGAGACGCTCTTGTTACTGGGCAGGCCGAGATATTGGAAGGCGGCGGCGGCACCTGAGTGGTTCACGTGGTCAAGGACTGTAGAGACTTCCGGCCCACCTACCTGACCAACGTAGAGCCTTAACATCGCGCCGGGATTGATCTTGATTGTGGAATTGCCAAGCATCCGGAAGTTTCCGGTGACGTGTAACCGCACCAGGCCGCCAGTGACCAGGATCACCTTGTTGTTCAACTCAACATCACCCTCCACAAAGTAATCATTGGCGCCGGAAAGCACCCAATGATTTGTGCCCTCGCCCTGCGGTGTCAGCGCGCCAAAGAAGTATATGCCCACGTTCAGAAAGTCAGGAGAATTACGGGTCTCCAGCCACGCCGACGAATAGATGCCTGGTCCTTCCCAAGCCATCGGTCCGACGAAGCCGCGCGGACCAATCACGCACGCGCCCTCCAAGCCCGTCCTTATTTTCCCATGCACGCCGTTATTCCCGATATTGATCACGCCATGGAGAGACGCAAGACCACCGTTGGCCGTGATTTCGGCAGAGTCAAACGGATCGTCATGAGCTGGATCGCTGCTGTCAAAACTGCTGAAACTCACCTGGCTTCCCTTCAAAGTAATGTCGCCCTTCGCCAACACTGCCGCCATGGGCAACTGGCTGAAACACGACGCGCTGAAACCAAAGCTAAGGCAGACGATCATCAACCAGGATTTCCAAGGGTAAAGCTGCCAAGTGTCCTTTTTCACAGCGGCACCTTGCAGAAAACCGAATTCCTTCACAAGTCCGCTATTGTCCGTAATTCAGCATTGATAGTCCGGGCCGCAATTGGCACTGTGCGCGCCGATTTTGACGCTGTGAATCCCGAATTGCTCGCTAAAGCCAAGTCGCTCGGTTTCTCCGACCGGCAGATCGCCCATTTGACCAGATCCACCGAGGATGAGGTGCGCGCCCAACGCAAGCAGGTCGGTCTCGTCCCCAGCTACCGGTTGGTCGATACGTGCGCTGCGGAGTTTGAAGCTTACACGCCTTATTATTACTCAACCTACGACCGCGGTGATGACGAAGTGAAAGGCAACACCGCGAAGAAGGTGATGATCCTCGGTGGTGGGCCGAACCGCATCGGGCAGGGGATCGAATTCGACTACTGCTGTGTCCATGCGGCGTTCGCGCTCAAGGAGGATGGTTTTGAAACCATCATGGTGAATTCAAATCCAGAAACAGTCTCCACCGACTACGACACGAGTGACAAACTGTTCTTCGAGCCGCTCACGCTGGAAGACGTCCTGCATATCTACGAACGGGAGCAGTGCTGGGGTGCCATTGCGCAGTTCGGCGGCCAGACGCCGCTGAATCTGGCGCTGGGTTTGCAGAAGAACGGCGTGAACATCATCGGTACATCGCCGCAGAGCATCGAGATCGCGGAAGACCGCAAGTTGTTCGCCGCGATGCTGCGCAAGCTGGACATTCCCCAGCCGCCGAACGGGCTCGCCACCAATGAAGCCGAAGCGCTCGAGGCTTCAAAAAAGCTCGGTTATCCCGTGCTGGTACGGCCCAGCTTCGTGCTGGGCGGGCGGGCGATGCAGATCGTTTATTCGGATTCGGAATTGCAGCACTACATGCGGTTTGCGGTGGAAGCCTCGCCTGAGCGGCCCGTGCTGGTGGACAAATTTCTTGAAGATGCGACCGAAGTGGACGTGGATTGCATCGCGGACGTCGGCCACCCGAACGGGGGCACGATTGTCATCGGTGGAATGCTGGAGCACATCGAGTTCGCCGGCGTGCATTCAGGCGACGCGGCGATGGTGCTGCCGCCGCACACACTTTCCCCGAAGGTCATCCAGACCATTCGCGAATACACGCACGCGATGGCGAAGGAGCTGAAAGTCGTCGGTCTGATGAATGTGCAATATGCCGTGAAGGGTGAAACGGTTTACGTGCTCGAAGTGAACCCGCGCGCGTCACGCACGGTGCCGTTCGTCAGTAAGGCCATCGGCGTTCCGCTGGCGAAACTGGCGGCGAAAGTGATGGCCGGCAAGACCCTGAAGGAGCTGGGTTTTACCGGGGAGATCTGGACAAAGTACTGGGCGGTGAAGGAATCGGTGTTCCCGTTCAATCGCTTTCATGGGCAGGACATCCTGCTCTCACCCGAGATGCGTTCCACCGGCGAGGTCATGGGTCTGGATAACGATCTCGGCATCGCTTACGCCAAATCGCAGATGGCCGCGAACGCGCCGTTGCCGCTGAAAGGACGGGTGTTCATCAGTGTGAACGACCGGGACAAGGACAAGGTTGCGGCACTGGCGAAGAAGTTTTCCGAGCTGGGCTTTGGGATCATTGCGACCAGCGGGACGGCCGGTATTCTGGAAAAAGCCGGTTTGAAAGTGGATCGGTTGCTGAAGATCTCCGAGGGTCGCCCCAACGCAATCGACCTGATGAAGAACAAGGAGATCCAACTCGTCATCAACACGCCGGCGGGTCAGTCGCCGCGCACAGATGAAGTGAAGATCCGCACCACCGCCGTTTATACAGGTACGCCGATCATGACGACACTCAGCGGCGCGCAAGCTGCGGCGCTCGGCATCGCCGCGTTGAAAAAGAGCGGCTATGGCGTCACGACCGTGCAGGAGTATCACTAAAGATTCCGGGAAGGCTGTCCGACGGCTTCATTGCGCCCGCACTCGGTAGACCCGGGTCGTCACCGTCGCACTGGAATCGGAAAGCGTCTTGATGGTGTTATCACCGGCCACGCCGGGGAGCGAGGTCCACGTCAGATCGTTCAAGGAGTTCTTGTATTCCAGGATCATCGTGCGCCAGGCAAAGGCCGGCACGTTCACCGAGAAGGTGTTTCCCACCCGCCGGGGATTGAGCATGAACGGCTCGGAATAAAGTGTGCGCAAACGATAGAAGCGCTGCGGTACGCCGGGGTTGATGTCAGCGAGCATCTTGGTCAAACCATCGCCGAAGACCAGTCCCAGCGGAGTCCAGGCCTGCCCGGCGAGTGAGTCGTTGTATTCGAGGACGTAGGCGGTGTTGGTCAACGTGGCGAAGGAGAGGTTGAAATTGTTGCCGGAACGCGCTCCGGTGAGCAGCGGTGAAAGGGCGTTGGCATTGACATGCAGACGGGCGACCCGGCTGCGGCTGACTCCGTTCATCGTGACAAACCACCCACCCACAACCACGCGGCCATCCGCCTGGAGCGCCACCGTCTCAACGGTGTTGTCAGACGCACCGCTGGAATCAAAGCTGGCATCCAGGTTGCCGTTACTGAGCAGGCGGGCGATGAATTTCCGTGGGATCGAACTGATATTTTCAAAATCGCCGCCGATCACGATGCGGTTATCACTTTGCACGGCTACCGACCGTACGGTGAGATTGGGTGCAGTGTTGAAGGTGAGGTCAACGGCGCCATTGGTTTCAGTGCGGGCAACGAATGGCCGCGAGACGCCGTCGAACGTGATGAAATCGCCGCCGACAATGATCTTGCCGTCGCTTTGCAGGGCGAGTGCGTTCACGGAGTTGCCGGCCCCGATCGAACCACCCCAACTGCCGGCGCCACCGCCGGGATTGAATGTACCGTCAAGCGTGCCATTGCTGTTGATGCGGGCGATGTTCGTGCGGGCCGTGCCGGCGTACGAATTGAAACTGCCGCCGATGACGATGCGGCCGTTGCTTTGGAGCGCAAGAGTGTAGATCGCTCCATTGGTCGCCGCTGTGCCAGGTGCAAAGGTATCATCAATCGCTCCGGTGCTGGTAAGCCGGGCGATGCCATTGCGCGAGTTGCCGTTCACAAAGGTGAACTCTCCACCCAACAGGACGCGGCCGTCCGCTTGCACGGCGATGGCCCAGACCGTGCCATTAGCGCCCGTGCCGGGGTTGAAACTTGTATCCAGGCTGCCGTTCGCATTCAGGCGCGCGATGCCGGCGCGATTTGTTCCGTTAATGCTGCTGAAACTGCCGCCGATGAGGATGCGCCCGCTGGCGTCGAGCCGGACGACCTGCACATCACTGTTGGCACCCGTGCCGGGATTGAAAGAACTGTCCACACTGCCATCGGGATTGAGGCGGGCGATGCGATTGCGGGCGACGCCGTTGATGCTTTGAAATATCCCACCAATGATCACCTTGCCATCAGGTTGCGTGGCCACCGTCCAGACGTTTTCATTCGCGCCCGCGCCGGGATTGAAACTCACATCCACGCCTCCACTTTGAGCTTGAAGTCTGGGATCTGTCAGGAAGACCAGGGACAAAACCAGGCAGCGTGCAGTGACACTGAAGGCTTTGTGAATTGCCGTCGGGAACGACCTCACTGGTTCTAATTTACAACGGGAACGACTGCTGCCCACCCCATCAAACTAAGGATTTGCCGGGCCTTGTCCAGAGCCGCAACGGAGAATCCAGGGGGAAGGATTACGGAAACCCCACCGGGGGCTCTCCAGATTTGCTCCACGTGACAAGGCAAAAGGCCGGTCAGGTCACCCCGACCGGCGATGAATGCAACTGGCGTTAAGCCGTTTACTTGTTCTCGGGGATCCGCATCCCGTAGAACGAGCGATAGACGAAGAACAAAGCGACGAGGAAGAAAAAGCCACCGATCATGTTCTTCACGCCCTGGTCTTTCATCGTCACCGCGATCTCCACCGCCAGCAGGCCAAACAACGTCGTGAATTTGATCACGGGATTCATCGCCACTGACGAGGTGTCCTTGAAAGGATCGCCCACGGTGTCGCCGACGACGGTGGCGGCATGGAGTTCAGTTCCTTTCTGGCGCAGATCCACTTCAACGATCTTCTTGGCGTTATCCCATGCACCGCCGGCGTTGGCCATGAAGATGGCCTGGAACAACCCGAAGAACGCGATGCCGATGAGGTAACCGATGAAGAAGTAAGGATTGAAGAACGGCAACGCGAGCGAGAAGCAGAACACCACGATGAAGATGTTCCACATGCCCTTTTGCGCATACACGGTGCAGATGCGGACGACTTCCTTGCTGTCCTTCTCCGAGGCCGTGCTGGCGCTGAGGTTCATGTTCTCCTTGATGTAAACCACAGCGCGGTAAGCACCGGTCACGACCGCCTGGGTGCTCGCACCGGTGAACCAATAGATCACGCTGCCGCCCATGATGAGGCCGAGGATGATCTCCGGTTGCACGATTGAAAGCTTGGGGATCACGCCGCCGAAAAGATTTTCCAGCAGGATGATTATGCCGAACACCATCGTCGTCGCGCCGACGACGGCCGTGCCGATGAGCACGGGCTTGGCCGTGGCTTTGAAGGTGTTGCCCGCACCGTCGCCTTTTTCGAGCTGATGCTTGGCGTTCTCAAAGTCGGCGTCGAAACCGAAATCCTTCTTGATCTCGCTCTTGATGTCCTTGCGGCCTTCGATCTGGCTCAGTTCGTAAACGGATTGCGCGTTATCGGTGACCGGGCCGTAACTATCCACCGCGATTGTCACCGGACCCATGCCGAGGAAGCCGAACGCCACCAGACCGAACGCGAAGATCGGGGCGGCAAACTTGAACTGCTCCGGCATCAGCGCCAGCACGGCCGGATTCTGCGAGAAATGATACGACACAAACATCAGGACCATGATGCACAGGCCCATCCAGAACGCGGAGAAGTTACCCGCCACGAAGCCCGACAGGATGTTCAAGGACGCGCCGCCGTGCTTCGAGCAGTTCGTCACTTCCTTCACGTGCTTGCAGCTCGTGCTGACAAATACTTTTGTGAATTCGGGGATCAGCGCGCCCGCCACCGTGCCGCAACTGATGATCACCGAAAGCACCCACCAGAGTTGCGGATACGCCGTGCCATCCGCGATCTTGAAGTCACCCAGCATCAACTTGCTGGCGATAAACGTAATGCCGATGGAGACCGCCGAAGTAATCCAAACCAGGTGGGTAAGTGGCGCTTCAAAATCAAAATCCTTCTGATGACCATACTTGGCCTTGCTCAGCACTTCATTGCCGAAGTAGGAGACCAGCGAGGTGACGATCATCAACGCGCGCATCACGAACAACCAGATGATGAGCACCCCGCAGACACCTGGTGAAGCTGCCAGAGCCAAGGCAAGGAACGCAATGAGCGCCACGCCCGTTACACCGTAGGTTTCAAAGCCATCCGCTGTCGGGCCGACCGAATCACCCGCGTTGTCGCCCGTGCAGTCGGCGATCACGCCCGGATTCTTCGGATCATCCTCGGGCAGCTTGAATACGATCTTCATCAGGTCCGAGCCGATGTCGGCGATCTTGGTGAAGATGCCGCCGCAGATGCGGAGCACGGATGCGCCGAGCGATTCGCCGATGGCAAAACCGATGAAGCAGGGGCCGACCAGTTCGCGCGGCAGGAACATAAGGATGCAGATCATGAAGAAGAGTTCGACGGCCACGAGCAGCAGGCCGACGCTCATGCCGGAGCGCAACGGGATACCGAGGGTAGCGAGTGGGTTGCCCTTGAGCGCGGAGAACGCCGCGCGGGAGTTGGCCACCGTGTTGATGCGGATGCCGAACCAGGCCACACCGTAGCTGCCCAGGATGCCAAGAATCGATGCCAGCAAGATGATGACGACGTTGAACGCCACGTGGCCGCTGCTCATCGCCGAGCCGTCCGCATTCTTATGTTCGGTCAGAAAACCGAAGTAATAGACCATGCACGCCGCGATCAGCACCCAGAGGATCGCGAGGAACTTGCCTTGCGTGAACAGGTAGGTCTTGCAGGTTTCCCAGATCGTGTTCGAGACATGAGCCATGCTCTGGTGGACGGGCAGGCTTTTGGTTTGCAGATATTGCACGATGCCGAAGCCCGCGCCGATGAAGCAGATGAGGATGCCCAGGTTCATGAGCGTGCCGCCCGTCATGCCGCCCAGCCCGGCGAAAGGGATGTCCTTTAGTTCGGGAATCTTGATGTGCGCTTCACTCGCGTGAGCGGCTAGGGAAAAAAAGCAGGTTATGGCGACGATGAACCAGTTTCTGAGGGATTTGGTTGGCATAAAAGGTGGCGGATGATGGACAAAAGCCCGGTGGCGAGCCAAATCCTTTTTTGCCAAACTCTAATCGGTGATGTCTTTGGGTAGGGTGGCGGATAGCCCGCCAAACCGCGGCTTGATGTTCTGCCCCAGGTACTTCCTCCGACTACTTCCGAACGGTGGTGCGATCACGCAGCCAGGTCCAATCCGCGTTCCGGGGGGAGACGTCGTAATGGCTGTGATAGTCCGGGGACACCGCGGCTACGGTGCGGGCATCCTTCCACCGGCGCGTTTCCACGTGCCCATCCGAGAAGGAAACCACGCCGCCTTTGTTGTGGGAAGACCCGGGAAAATTGAAGAACGCCTCGCGGTCCATGTGCATCCCGAAATAAGGCCAGCAGATGCTACTGGGGTGGACATCAAGGAAGAGGTAGGTGCCGTTGGGCATGCTGACCGTCATCTCGGAGTATTTTTTGAACACCCGGTAAGTCGAGAGCATCCGGGTATCCCATGGCCCCACCCACCCAAGATACGCATTCATCGAATAGCTGCGCAGCTTGGGGTAATCAACGTTGCCGATCTTTACGGTGGGAGCATCGGCAGGACAGTTGTAGACCCTGGCATTCTTCAAGTAGTTGGCGAATTGTGCATAATTCGGGTCCACGATGTAGGTGTCCGTGCGCCCAACACTTGCGTTCCAGAAAGCGCCTTGGATCCAAAGCTTAACACTGGGCGTGGGCGGATCGTAATTGCCGTTGGCAGGGACAAAATCATTGTAATCGTTGACGTAGAGCGCCCACGTCACCGCCAGTTGCTTCTGGTTGCTGATGCAACGGACGCGCTTGCCCTGCATCTTCGCCTTGGCCACTGCCGGCAGGAGCATCGCCGCTAGGATCGCGATGATGGCGATGACCACGAGCAACTCGATCAAGGTGAACGCGTTCGTGGCTTGGGCGCGTGGCTTCATGATAAACCGGATGCGTGGGTTGATAACACGGCTGCGACCGATTTACAAGCCGCAAGCATGCGCAGGTTGATGCTAATGCCGGCTCAACGGGCCAGACCCGGCGGCGGTTCAACGCCTGATGGTGGTCCGGTCGCGGAGCCAAACGAGATCCGGGTTGCGTGGGGAAGGATCGTCGTGCGGAATCATGGAAGAGTCGGTCGGGTTACTGCGGCGCGTGCGGGCATCCACCCACTTGCGCGACTCGACGTGGCTGTCTGCGAACGCCAGCACACCCGCCTTGTTGTGGAGGCTTGAAGGGTAATGGGTGAACATATCGCTCGTCATGTTCACGCCAAACCCCGGGGTGCAGATGTTGCCGGGATTCACATCGGCGAAGACAAAGCGGTTCGCCGGTGCGTCCGCGGCCAGATCGGAACTCTTCAGATAAATCCGGAATCGCGAATCAAGCCAGAGCGGATCTTCGGCCAGGTTCGGGCGCGTGCCCACGTAGGCGTTCATGGCATAGCTGCGGGTCATGTAAACTTTCTTGCCATCGAATGGCCAGAGCGAGCGGTCGGCGGGGCACTTGTAGAGGGTCACCGTCTTCAAGTAGGCGGCGAACAACGCGTATTCTGCGCCCACGAGGTACTGCGTGCTGACCAGCGTGTTGGGATCGCCATGATTGCCCCCTTGGATCCACAGGTATGGAGCTTTCATGCCGCTGCCCCGGCCACCGTTGCTGACCAGTTTCTCCGAATTATCGCCCGGGTAGAGCGCCCAGGCCACCGTCAGCTGTTTCTCGTTGTTCAGGCATTGGACGCGTCGGGACTGGTGTTTCGCCTTGGCAACGGCGGGGAGTAGCAATGACGCCAGGATGGCGATGATGGCGACAACCACGAGCAACTCGATCAAGGTAAACGCGTTGGTGGCTTTGGAACGTAGCTTCATGATCGCGCAGGATCCGCCTTTATCGCTTCACCGTGGTTCGTTCCCGGATCCATGCCAGATCAGGACTGCCCGTTGCCGGGGCGCTGTGCGAGGCGATGCTGCCGGGTGGTACCTTGGGCCGGGTGCGTTCGTCCTGCCAGCGATGCCATTCGACATGGCCATCACAGAATGAAATCACCCCACCCCGGCTGTGTTGACTGGAAGGAATGTGAAAGAAAGTGTCGCTGGAGCCTGGCATGTTGACCATGAAGGCCGGGTAACAGATGCTTTCCGGCATCACGTCCTGAATGAGGAAGGTATGGGCGGCCCCGAGTTGGTTGAGATCGGAGAGCTTTCGCGCGAGCACATAACCGGCGGTGAATTGCACCGTAGAACCCGCCGTCCCCAGATAAGAGTTCATCGCCACGCTGCGGATCTTGGGCACCGGCGGTGTCACGCCGCGGGCGGTGCTGAAATCCGCGGGACACTTATAGAGCGAATCCACCTTCAGATAAGAAGCGAACGCCGCATAGTTTTCATCGATCAGATAACGCTTGTCCACGAACGGCGGCGAGAACAGATGCGTATCACCCAGCACCCATAACAGCCGGCCGGGCGTCGGGGTGGAACTCCCGCCGTTCAACGCCACCTGATCGCGGTTGTCGCCGGCATACAGCATCCACGTCAACGCCAGCTGCCGGTGGTTGCCGATACACTGGACCTTGCGCGCGTGCGCCTTCGCCTTCGACACCGCGGGCAACAGCATCGCCGCCAGGATCGCGATGATGGCGACGACGATCAGTAACTCGATCAAAGTGAAAGCCCGCGCGGGTGTGAGGGCATGGCTGGATTGATACCTGGAAAGCAGGGCACGCAAGGGATGGCGGAATTGCCTGCTCATAGAATGCGTTGACTCTACGCCTGGCCGCTTCATTTGTGAAGTGGGCGTTTCACCGCACAATCCTAATGGGGCAGAACCGCTTTGCCCTTGCCGCTCTTTTCCCGTTCACCCATGCTGGCGCGCAATGTCGGAACGCCCCGTTTCCACGCTCAACAAACCCGATGCTGCGCTCGAATTGACGCTGCGGCCTTCGCTCTTTTCCGATTTCACCGGCCAGGCCAAGGTCAAGGAACGCCTCGAGATCGCCGTCACCGCCGCGCGCCAGCGCAACGAGGCGCTCGATCACATCCTGCTTTCCGGCCCGCCCGGTCTCGGCAAAACCACCATCGCCAACATCCTGGCCAAGGCCATGGGTGGGAATCTCAAGAGCACCAGCGGCCCGACCATCGAGAAAGCCGCCGACCTCGCCGGGCTTTTGACGAATCTGGAGGAAGGCGATGTGCTGTTCATTGACGAGATCCATCGCCTACAGAAAACCATCGAGGAATATCTCTACCCGGCGATGGAGGATTTCAAACTCGACATCATCATTGATCAAGGCCCGAACGCGCGCAGCGTGCGGCTGAATCTGCCGCGCTTCACGCTCATCGGTGCCACCACCCGCAGCGGTTTGCTCAGCGCGCCGTTGCTGACGCGTTTTGGGATGCGCGAACGGCTGGATTATTACGTCGCCGAAGATTTGCAGAAGATTGTCGTTCGCTCGGCGCGGTTGCTGAACGTGGAGATTGACGAATCAGGCGCGCATGAGATCGCCCGGCGCAGTCGCGGCACGCCGCGCATCGCGAACAACCTGCTCCGCCGCGTGCGCGATTACGCGCAGGTAAAGGGCGATGGCAGGATCACTTCTCAGATCGCCACGCGGGCGCTGGCCATGCTGGAGATTGACGAGAATGGCCTCGACGAAATGGACAAGCGCATCCTCGACGCCGTCATCGTGAAGTTCGGCGGCGGGCCGGTGGGCGTGAACTCCCTCGCCGTGGCCGTGGGTGAAGAGCCGGACACGATCGAGGAAGTCTATGAGCCTTACCTGATCATGGAAGGCTACCTCAATCGCACCGCCCAAGGCCGCGTGGCCACGGAGTTGAGTTTCAAAAAACTTGGACTGAAAGCTGCAACCGGTGCGCAATCACGGCTTCTCTGACCTTCCATGAAAGTGTTATCCGACAATTCTGGTGGTCAATCAGACTGTTAGGAGCACCATGACAAGCACGCGAAAAGCACTCATGACCACAGCCGCGATTGTCGTTATCATTGTCGTGGGTTTGATACTTGCCGCACCTACGATACAGCGTTCGTTTTTTTATCCCAAGCCTCGCGGCCTGCCACCGGTTGTTGGCCAAACCACCGACCAGTTGTTGGCCCGATTGCAGACGGTGCTTGAGAGTAACGCGCCAGTTGTCGCCAGCGCGCTTCAGCCGGGATTGTCCGATGTTCAGATTGCTGCACTTGAGACGCAAGGTGGCTTTCGACTTTCTGACGACCTTCGCGCTCTCTACCGGTGGCACAACGGCATCAGTAGGAATAGCACGATTTGGTTGACGGCGGGGCAGCGGTTTGTGCCGCTTGATGAGGTTGTTCAGGAGCGGACGCTTGTTGGAAAGCAGGTCGCATCTGGGTCTGGAGTCCAGCGTGCAGCTTATTCCGTTTTTGCGGGACATAGGACGGGCTGGATTCAGATTTTGGATGATGGCTCAGGCGACGGCTACTTCTACGATCCGAAGCGGACAGACGCCGAGGGTGCTTTCTTCCATCATTTCGCCGAGATGAGCTACTACCTCTGGTTTCCATCTGTACGCAATTTTTTGGCGGGCGTCATCGAGTGCTACGAGACTCGGGCGGTAAGGGTTTCGGCAGACGGCAAGAAGCTTGATGAAGATTTCGAGCGCACACAGAAGATATGGGAGCGTTTTGCCAAGAGCAGCGAGTGAGAGTGTGGTTATTCGATTGAGTGCGCCAAATCAGTGCGTTGAGTTTGGGCATCACGACGCATTGCATTCACTTACTCTGGTCAAGCAGCTGCACTTGTCCCCATCTCCTGCGTCGCCGTGCGGCAGAGGCCGATGAATGTTTCCTCCGCCAGCCCGAGTCGTTTGCCGCGCCAGTGCAGTACGCCCCAGTTGCGTTGCAACTTGCGCCGGCCCAGCGGTAGCGCCACGAGTGAGCGTTGCTCCAGTTCCTGCCGCGCGATCCACGGCGCGAGCACGCTGATGCCGAGGCCCAGCTTCACGAGTTCCTTCGTCGCTTCCATGCTGCCGACTTCGAGCACGGCGTTGAGCACGAGGTCTTCGCGCCGGAAATAATCCTCCACCATCCGGAACGTCACGCTGCTCTTGCTGTAAAGGATGTAATTCTGTTTCGCGATCTCCGCCCGTTCCACCTTGCCTTCCTGCGCCCACGGATGTTGAGCGCCGACGATGAAGCAAAGTTCATCGGTGAACAGCGGATGAAACTCCAGTTGCGGCTCATTCTGCGGCTGGAGCGACAGCGCGAGATCGAGCCGATGCTGCAAGAGTGCTTCTACCAGGCTTTGCGTATCCCCGGGTTCAATGCTGATGACGTGTTCGGGAAAGCTTTCCTTGAACTCGCGTAACACCGGCGGAATCAGATGCTGGCACGCCGTCGTGCTCGCACCGATGCGCAACCGGCCACGGCCCCATTTGCCGAGTTTGCCGAGCGAAGCACGCGCGGTATCCATCTCGTTAAGAATTTTTTGCGCGTGCTGCAAAAGTTGTTCGCCAGCCTGCGTGAGCGCGACTTTTTTTCCCAGCCTGTCCAAAAGACGACAGCCCACATCGGTCTCGAGCGCCTTCATTGAGTGGCTGATCGCGGATTGAGTCAAATGCAACTCCCGTGCGGTCTGCGTAAAGCTGCCGGTGCGCGCCAAGGTGACGAACGCGCGAAGCTGTCTGCTGTCGAGCGGTGCGTTCATCAATGAATTCCCTTCATCGTTTTCATCGAAACTTCCCGGTGCAACCACTGTGCCAATGACGCGCCGTGGCATCGTCGCCGCTAAGCAGACCGCAGCGCGGGCGTAACCCATGAGAACCAATACCACCATCGGCAGTTTGATCTCCACGCAATCCACGAGACGGGCCGCGTTGGTTTCGCACGCCCGGCAGCAGTCCGCCCGACGGACCATCAGTCATCAGTTCACCCAATCACCTTCGCGCCGGCGGTGTGCCGTCGGCCGGACAGAATTCTTTCGTTCATGATTCCTCGAAGTAAACCCGTTGCCCTGCGCGGTCGCTCGCTGCGCCTGGGTTTTGTACCTCTTACTGATTGCGCTCCGCTGGCCGTGGCCCAGGAACTCGGACTGTTCCGTAAATACGGCCTGAACGTGAAGCTCTGCCGTGAACTCGGCTGGGCATCGGTGCGCGACAAGATTGTGACCCGCGAACTCGACGCCGCCCAGGCGGTGGCGGGCATGCCGTTCGCGGCCACGCTTGGACTCGGCTCCACACGCTGCGAATGCGTGACCGGCCTCGTCCTCAACCTGCACGGCAACGGCATCACGCTCTCGAACGAGCTCTGGCAGCTGGGCGTGCGCGACGCTGCGACGTTGCGGGACTTAGTTGTGGCGACGCGCCACGAACGCACTTTTACATTTGGCGTCGTATTTCCGTTTTCCTCGCACAACTTCCTCCTCCGAGGTTGGCTGGCGGCGGCGGGCATCAACCCCGATACCGATGTGCGGATCGTGGTGGTCCCGCCGCCCCAGATGCCCGGCACGCTCGACGCCGGCCACATCGACGGTTACTGCGTCGGCGAACCGTGGAATTCCGTCGCGGTCAGCTCGCGGGTGGGCTGGATGCTCGCGGCCAGTGCAGAACTCGCGCCGAATCATCCCGAGAAGGTGCTCGCTGTGCGGCGCGACTTCGCCGAGGACTGCGCCGGGGAACACGAAGCGCTGATCGCGGCGTTGCTGGATGCGTGCGCGTATTGCGACGCGCCGGAGAACCGCAACACCATCGCGGAGATTCTGTCGCGGCGGGAATTTCTCAACTGCCCGGCGCGGGATTTGATGCCCGCGCTGACCGGCAAGCTGGATTTTGGCCACGGACGCTCGCACACCACCGAGGATTTCATGGTGTTCCATCGCCTCGGCGCGAACGAGCCGACGGCGGACAAGGCCGCGTGGGTGACGAATCACGTGCGCAACAGCAAGCTGGCCATGGCGGCGGAGCTGACGCCCGCCTTCGCCCGTTCCGTTTTCCGCTGTGACATCTACGACCGCGCCTGCGCTCTCCGTGCTTCGAATCAGAAACCCAATGAAAACCGAAAAACAACACTTGAATCCACGTTCGTCTGAATTAACCCGCCGCGCCTTTCTCGGTAAGGCGGCGAAAGGGGCAACCTTGACCGCCCTTTTCGCCGGCCTGCCGAAGGGCTGGGTCGGCAGCGCCTACGCCAGTGACGCGCCGGAAACGACGAAGCTGCGTTGCGGCATCATCGCGCTGACGGACAACTCGCCGCTCGTTATCGCCTCGGAGAAGGGTTTCTTCAAGAAATACGGTGTGGACGTGACGATCGCCAAGGGCGCGAACTGGGCCGCGATCCGCGACTCGCTTTCCTCCGGTGACAATCAGATGACGCACATGCTCATCGGCATGCCCATCGCCAGCACGATGGGTCTGCTCGGCTCACCGAAGAAGCCGATGATCATTCCGTGGCTGCTCAATCGCAACGGCCAGGCCATCACACTCAAGGCGGAATGGAAGGGCAAAGTCGGCGCTGATCCCAAGGCGCTCAAGCCGATGGTGGACAAAGCCAAGTCGCTCGGCGAACCGCTCACGTTCGCGATGACTTTTCCGCCGGGCACGCATGCGATGTGGATGCGTTATTACCTGGCCGCCGGTGGCATCAATCCAGACAAGGATGTCGCGCTCATCACCGTTCCACCGCCGCAGATGGTCGCCAACATGAAGATCGGCAAGATGGACGGTTATTGCGTCGGCGAACCGTGGGGCGCGCGGGCCATCGCGGACAAGATCGGTTACACGAGCGTCACTACGCAGGATATCTGGAAGGATCACCCGGAAAAGGTCTGCGCGTTCACGGCCGAGTTCGCGGAGAAAAATCCGAAGACCGTCAAGTCGGTGCTCAAGGGATTGCACGAGGCGAGCGTGTGGCTCGATGATTTGAACAATCGGCCCGAGCAATGCGAGATCGTCAGCAAGCCCAACTTCATCAACTGCGACAAGGACATCATCCTCGGCCGCCTGCTTGGCAAGCTCGACTACGGCGACGGTCGGGCGACGCAGGACGAGTTCTACATGCACTTCAGCAAGCGCAACTGCAATTTCCCGCAGCCCGCCTACGCGAAGTGGTGGCTCACGCAGTTCCGCCGGTGGGGCATGGTCACCGGCGCGCCGGATTACGAGGGCGTCGCCAGCAAGGTCATGCGCGGCGACATCTACACCGAGGCGATGAAGGAAATCGGTGTCACCGACCGCACGCAGGACGACTCTAGCTGGGAGATGATGGATGGCGTGAAGTTCGATCCCAAGGGCGATCTCGAAGCCTATGCGAAGGGATTTGAAGTGAAGAATCTGAAAGGCTGACCGGATGAACGACTCGTTTCTCAAAAAAATCGACTGGCTCATCCTGCCGCTCATCGGCTTCGTGGCCGCGCTTGGCATCTGGGCGCTGGTGAGTCAGACGGTGTCGAAAGAACTTCCTTCGCCCGGCAAAACCTGGAGTGAGAGTCGCGAATACGTGCTCAAGCCGTTCGAGAAGCGCGGTGAGATGGACCAGGGCATCCTGCGTTTCACGTGGTATTCGCTCATACTCGTCGCCAAAGGCTACGCTATAGCGTTGATCGTCGGCACACCCATCGGTTTCATGCTTGGGCTCTCAAAGACCTTCACCAAGGCCTTCGATCCAATCATCCAGATTCTCCGGCCCGTGTCCCCGCTCGCCTGGCTGCCGCTCGGCCTGGTGTTGTTTCTTGGGGCGGGCCGAAACGCTTCCGAACTCGGCGCACTTTTCACCATCGCCGTCTGCGCCATGTGGCCGACGGTGTTGAACACCGCCGTGGGCGTGCGCTCGATTCCGCAGGATTATCTCAACGTCGCCAAAGTGCTGAAACTCTCGCGCAGTAAAACGCTCTTCAAAGTGCTCATCCCGGCGACGCTGCCCTATATGTTCACCGGCTTCCGCCTGAGCCTCGGCATCGCGTGGCTGGTGATCGTCGCGGCTGAGATGTTGACTGGTCGCCCGGGCGTCGGCGGATTTCTGTGGCAGGAATACAACGCGCTCAATTACTCCCGGATCATTCTGTGCATCATCACCATCGGCGTCGTGGGCTTTATCCTCGACCGCCTGATGAGCGTTGTTGAAAAGCGCTTCAAGACCGCTTGACGTATGGCTTTTCTCGAACTCAAGAACGTCAGCAAGAGTTTCGGGGGCACGAGCGTGCTCAAGGACGTGAACCTGCGCATCGAGCGCGGCGAGTTCGTTGCGATCGTTGGCTTCTCCGGCGCAGGCAAGACGACACTTATCAATCTCATCAGCGGACTGCTGCGGCCGGATGCCGGCACAGCGACGTTGAATGATCTCGAGATCACCGAACCCGGACCGGACCGCGGTATCGTTTTTCAGAACTATTCGTTGCTGCCATGGTTGACGGTGTTTGAGAACGTCATGCTTGCCGTGGACCAGGTGAATCGGAATTGGAGCGCGGCGAAGAAAAAGGAACACGTCGAGAAGTACATCGCGATGGTGAACCTCACGCCGGCCCGCGACAAACGGCCCAGTGAGCTTTCCGGTGGCATGAGGCAACGCGTCAGCGTGGCGCGCGCGCTGGCGATGAATCCGCAAATCCTACTGCTCGATGAACCGCTTTCCGCGCTGGACGCGCTCACGCGGGCGACACTGCAGGATGAAATTTCACGAATCTGGCAGGAGGACAAGAAAACCGTGGTGATGATTACCAACGATCCCGACGAAGGCATTTATCTCGCCGACCGCATCATCCCCCTCACTACCGGACCGAACGCAACGCTCGGGCCAAGTTTCACCGTGGAAATTCCGCGGCCGCGCGATCGCAAAGCGATCAACCACGATCTGCATTTTAAGCAGCTGAGGCGCGATGTCATCGAGTTCATGCTCAACTCGCGCCACGACCGGCATGTGTCGCTGACCAAGAAACTCGTCTTGCCGGACATCGAGCCTGAGGATCTGAGCCTGCCGCGTTCCATCGTAAACCGGCGCACGCGGCCGTTGCGCAAGAGCGAGATCAAGGAAGAAACCGTGGAGGTTGAATGAGCGACTACTGCGAACTCTCCAACCTGACGAAGGTCTATCCGACGCCAAAAGGCCCGGCGATCATCGTCAAGGATTTCAACCTGCGCATCAAGAAGGGCGAGTTTGTTACGCTCATCGGCCATTCTGGCTGCGGTAAATCCACGGTGCTCTCGATGCTGGCAGGACTGAACGACATTACGGGTGGCGGCATCATTCTCGCCGGGCGCGAACTTTCCGGCGCCGGACCGGATCGGGGTGTCGTGTTTCAATCGCCTTCGTTGCTCCCGTGGCTGACGGCGTTTGAAAACGTGATGCTGGGTGTGGACCAGGTTTTCTACACTGCTAGCAAGGAAGAGCGCCGTGAGATCGTGGAATACTATCTCACCGTCGTCGGCCTGGGCGATGCGATGCACAAACAACCGGCTGAACTTTCGCAAGGCATGCGACAACGCGTCGGTATTGCCCGTGCATTTGCCCTGCGACCCAAGATGTTGTTGCTCGATGAGCCGTTCGGTATGCTGGATTCGCTCACCCGCTTCGAACTTCAACAGGTACTAATCGAACTCTGGCGCAAGAACAAGATCACCGCGCTTATGGTCACGCATGACGTGGACGAAGCGTTGTTCCTCAGCGACCGCATCGTATGCATGACCGATGGGCCGGAAGCCGAGGTGGGCGATATCTTGGAAGTGAATTTTCCCCGCCCGCGTGAGCGCAAGGCGGTGATGGAGCATCCCGATTATTACCGGCTGCGCGAGCATTTGATCGAGTTCCTCGAAGTGCACGCTCACAAGCACAAACGCGTGCCGATCACGCCACCGGAAAACTGGCCGCCGGACGGAACGATGTTCCTGACGCGCCCGAAATCCACAGTTGAGCCGGCGATAAAGCAATGACCCTTCGACCGAAATCAAATCAGAAGCACGCAATCCCGCCCCAAATTGAACTCATGAAACGAAACTCGTCTGCAACGAACGCTCTCAAGACTCTGACTTCAAGCGCGTTGGTATTGGCCGCGCTCAATCACGTTTATGCGCAATACACACCGCCTCCCCCGCCTGTGCCGTTCCCTGGTTTCCTTAACGAATATCTCCGCAAGGATGATCCCTACATGAACAAATGGGACATCGGTGGTTCAGCGCGTGCGCGTTACGAGGTCAAAGAGGGTTTTGCCATCCCGGGCACGCCCGGTTCGTTGGACTTTCGTGACCAAGGCGCGGACGTGAACAACGATTACTTCATCGAACGCATCCGTTATCGCGTCGGTTACACGGACAAATGGTGGAGCGCGTTTGCCGAAGGCCGCAGCAGTTTTGCCCAGAGCGATGAGCGGTTCGCCTACTTCGCCGCGCCGCTTCCGTCTGAGACGGTCAATCGCGAGGGTGATGGACCGGAATCCGACACTGTGGATTTGCACCAGGCCTATGTCGCCGTCGGCAATCACAAGGAATTCCCGTTGTCGGCAAAAATCGGCCGCCAGGAACTCAGCTACGGTGAAGAGCGTCTGGTCGGTGCGTTCGCTTGGAACAACATTGGCCGTGTGTTCGATGCGGCGAAGGCCCGCTGGCAGAACGCGTGGTTCGGCGCGGACTTCTTCCTCAGCAAAGTGGTGATCCCCGAGGACGAAGTGTTCAACGTCCACAACGATTACGATTATTTCTCCGGCGTTTACGCGAATGTGAACAACGTGCCGAAGAACACACTCGATGTTTACTTCTTCGCCCGCAATGCCTCACAGCAGGCCATCTCCGCCGTGCCTTCGCCACAGGCACCGCAGCCCAGCGCCCGCGACATCTACACGCTCGGCACGCGGTTCAAATCCAAGCCCGGTGATTTCGGTAATTGGGATTACACACTCGAAGGCGCATATCAGTTCGGCAATTTCCGCGACCGCCGGCTCGGCGCGAATTCCGAGAAACTGGATCACTCTGCCTACATGGTTGTCGCTCAAGGCGGTTACACCTTTGCCGATGCTTGGGGCACGCCGCGCATCGGACTGGAATACGCCCACGGCTCCGGTGACAGCGATCCACTCGATGACAAGCATGAGACGTTCGAGAACCTGTTCCCCACGAACCACAAGTTTTACGGCTATATGGATTTTGTCTCGCTGCAAAACATCCACAACGTACGCGCCAGTTTCACACTCAAGCCGCACAAGCAGGTCAGCCTCGCGCTTGAGGGGCACGCCTTCTGGCTCGCGGATACCAGTGACAATTTCTACAACGTCGGCGGGGCGCCGCGCGGGGGTGTGGCCGCCACGCCGTTGGGCAACGGCTACGGCATCAATCCCGGCTACGACGCTTACGTCGGTTCGGAAATCGACATCATCGCCGGCTGGGCCATGACACGCTACGCAACGCTTGAAGTCGGCTATGGGCACTTCTTCACCGGCGATTACATCGATAGCTCGCTTTCCAGCCCGCTGTTTGGTTCGACCGATGCCGATTACGTTTACGTGCAACTCAACATCAACTTTTGAAATCCGTCACCCTGACATTTCAACCCCCGGCTTGATGACGTCAGATGAAGGACCCGTCCGTCGTGCCCACTGCCCACCAAAGGCCACTGACCTGAAGCCGGGTGGTGACGCCACACTGATTGATGAGTTGCTCGCGGAACAGCACCGCCTGACAGCGGTCGAGGAATTTTCCCGCGCACACGACGCGCACGAAGTCCGCTCGCGGCTTTACAAAAAACTTCTCCCCACCTCCCCGCCTGCTACCGGCCAGCAATACGCCTTCGAGGTGGACCTCGACAAATGCAGCGGCTGCAAAGCGTGTGTGACCGCATGCCATTCACTCAACGGTCTCGACGACGATGAAACCTGGCGTAGCGTCGGCCAATTGGTTTCCACCGACTGGCGTTCGCCGCTCCGGCAAACCGTCACGACCGCGTGTCATCATTGTGTTGATCCCGGCTGCCTCAATGGCTGCCCTGTGCTCGCCTATGACAAAGACCCCGTCACGGGCATCGTCAGGCATCTCGATGACCAGTGCATCGGCTGCCAATACTGCGTGATGAAGTGCCCGTACGAAGTGCCGCAGTATCTGCCCAAGCGCGGCATCGTGCGCAAATGCGACATGTGCAGCTCGCGTCTTGCCGTTGGCGAAGCGCCCGCGTGCGTGCAGGCGTGCCCGAACGAAGCGATCAAAATCACGGTCGTGGACCAAAGCCGGGTGCGCGGAAAATACCGGCAGCTTGCAACGTTTGACTTCCAGCGCACGACGGATAATCCGCTAACGAATCTGTTCCTTCCTGACTCGCCGAATCCGGCCATCACGCTTCCCACGACCCGTTATGTCACGACCCGCACCCTTCCAGCCGATCTCAAGGCTGAGGACGCGCACGACGTTCAGCCGGCAAAAGCCCACCTGCCGCTCACGTTTCTGCTCGTGCTTTCGCAGTTCGGCGTCGGTCTCACGGTGCTGAGCGCGCTGGCTGGTGGTCGCTCGCGCATGATTGCCATCGCCGCTTTGGTCGCCACTTTGATTGCCGTCAATCTCGGCACATTGCATCTTGGTCAACCGTTCAAAGCGTGGCGCAGTTTTCTCGGCTGGCGCAGATCCTGGTTCAGCCGCGAACTCATCGCGTTCGGTGCGTTTATCGGCGCGCTGTCGCTGCACGTGGTCATTCTCCATCCGGTATCTGCCGGCCTCGCCGCCGCCACTGGCCTCGCCGCCGTATTTTGCTCGACGATGATCTATGTGGACACGCGCCGGCCTTTCTGGAGCGCGTCGATGACGTTCGGAAAATTCTTCGGGACGACACTGCTGCTGGGTGGCGCCGGCGCGTTGGTGCTCGATCATGCGGATCTGGCGTTCGCCGCGGTTTTGATTGGCACGGCTGTCAAGCTGGCAGCCGAGAACCGCGTGTCCCGTTTCCTTGTTGATGAACAATCACCGCACCTCATTGCGCTCAATAAAACTGCCATGCTGCTCGCGGGGCGATTCGGATTTGCTTCGCGCCTTCGCATCGCTTGCGCGGTGAGCGGCGGAATCCTGCTGCCGGTGTTCTCTCTATTTGCTTCACGTTCACTCACGCTCGCTGTGGCGGCTTTGGTGCTTTGCCTCGCTGGTGAACTGATCGAGCGTCACCTGTTCTTCGTCGCTGAAGTCGCACCTCAAATGCCTGGAGGTGCGGCATGAAGGAAAATGGAGCAACGACGGCAAAGCGCCGGGAGAATGGAATGCCAGCCTCCAGTTTGCCGAAAGAGAATTCCCTTTTCCGGCAATGGACCGGCCCGCTCTCTACCGATCTGACGTTACATCCTGGCGATTTTGGATTGGGCAAAGTTCCTGCACGCTTGAGGCCTGATGCTACTACACGTTCGGTCTGCGGCTTTTGTTCGACCGGGTGTTCGCTCGACGTGCATCTGCAATCGGGCCAGGCAGTGAACCTCACGCCCACGGTCGATTACCCCGTAAACCTCGGCATGGCGTGCCCGAAAGGTTGGGAGGCACTTACGTGCCTGTCCGCGCCCGACCGCGCCACGACGCCACTGCTGCGCAATCCCCAGACCGGCAAGCTCGAACCCACGGATTGGGACGAGGCGATGCAGGTCTTCACACTCAAGTTCAAGGCGCTGATGGACCAGCACGGGCCGGAGTCAGTCGCATTTCTCAGCACCGGCCAGATTTGCACGGAAGAGATGGCGTTCGCCGGCGCGCTCTGGAAGTTCGGCATGGGCGCGCTGCATTGCGACTCGAACACGCGCCAGTGCATGGCCACCAGTCACGTCGCCTACAAGCAGAGTTTCGGCTTCGATGCGCCGCCTTACACTTACGCGGACTTCGAGGAGTCGGACTGCCTTGTGTTCGTCGGGTCGAATCTTTGCATCGCGCACCCGATCATGTGGCAGCGCGTGCTGCGCAACAAAAAGAATCCCGAGATCATAGTCATTGATCCGCGCAACACCGAGACGGCGATGAATGCGACGCAACATCTCGCATTGCGGCCCAAGTCGGACCTCACGCTGCTTTATGGCATCGCGAACCTGCTCGTGCAGAACGGCTGGGTGGATTGTGGCTTCATCAGGCGCAGCACGACGGGCTTCGATGCGTTTGCTGATTTCGTGCGCCAGTTCACGCCGGATAAGGTCGCGGCGGACACGGGGCTCACTGTCGGTCAGCTTTATCGTTTCGCGGAAACCATCCACACGCGCAAGGCCGTGAGTTTCTGGTGGACGATGGGCGTGAACCAGAGCCACGAATCCACCCGCACCGCGCAAGCGATCATCAATCTCGCGCTCATGACCGGTAATATCGGTCGGCCTGGCACCGGCGCGAACTCAATCACCGGCCAGTGCAATGCCATGGGCTCGCGCCTTTTCGCGAATGCCACCTCGTTGCTGGGGGGGCGCGATTTTCTGAACCCTGAGCACCGCGAACATACCGCAAAGATTTTGCGCATCGAGCCCTCATACATTCCGGCAAAGAACTCGTTGGCCTATGATCAAATCATCCAGGGCATCGCTGACGGAAAGATCAAAGGTCTGTGGGTCATTGCCACAAACTCGATTCATTCTTGGATTGATTCCGCGAAACTCGACAGTGTGTTCGACAGGCTCGAATTCCTCGTTGTGCAGGACATGTTCAAGACGACGGATACAGCCAGGCGAGCGCACTTGATCCTGCCTGCCGCCGGCTGGGGCGAGAAGGAAGGCACATTTATCAACAGCGAACGCCGCTTTGGCCACGTGAAAAAAGTTTCGCGCGCCCCCGGTCAGGCGTTGAGTGATTTCAATATCTTCCGGCTCATCGCCGAATACTGGGGCTGTGCAGACCTGTTCACGCAATGGACCTCACCGCAAGCCGCGTTTCAAATCATCAAGAAGTTGAGCGCCGGTCAGCCGTGCGACATTACGGGCATCGAAGATTATCGCCATCTCGATGCCGAGGGCGGAATTCAGTGGCCATTCCCGCCGTCAATGAATGACGAGACGGAAACGGAGGATTCATCATCTCGCGAACGCCGACTGTTCAGCGACGGCAAGTTTTTTCTGCCCGATGGCAAGGCGCACTTCTACTTTGACGCGCCACGTCCCGTCAGCGAACCGACCGACAAGGACTTTCCGTTCGTGCTGCTCACCGGTCGGGGCACGAGTGCGCAATGGCACACCAACACGCGCACGGCCAAATCCGCGGTATTGCGCACGCTCTATCCCGCCGAGCCTTACGTGGAGATTCATCCGAACGACGCCACGCGGTTGTGCCTCGAGCCGAATTCCCGCGTCGCGATCATTTCGCGTCGCGCGCGGATCGAGATCACCGCCATTGTCACACCAACCACGCAGCCGGGCGCGGTTTTCATCCCGATGCATTACAACGTGACCAATCAACTCACAAAAGCCGAATTCGATCCGCACTCGCGCCAGCCAAGCTACAAGTATTGCGCGGTGCGACTGGAAGCCGTTCGAACATGAGTGCCATCGAATCCAACATCGCTGAATTGCCCAAGCCCGCGGTTGGCGAATTCACTACCGAACAAAAGGAGTATCTTCAAGGCTTTCTCGCCGGCGTCGCAGCGCGTGTGCCGTTCGTTGGCGAAACCAGCGCAGGTCAGTTCACTGCCGATCCGGCCGCCGGCGGGCAAAACCTCGCCGCCCCTGCCGAGACGATTCATGGCACGCCGCTCGCCGATGTTTGCAAACAGGAACTCTGGAAGCACGAGGAGCACGGGCTCGATTGCTGGGATCGCATCCTTGCGCACGCTGAGGTGAACAAGATGCCGAGCGAGGAGGACACCTTCCGTTTCCGCTTCTACGGCCTGTTCAACGTATCCCCGGCGCAGAACAGTTTCATGCTGCGCTGCCGGATTCCCGCCGGTGAACTCACCAGCGCGCAACTCGCCGGCCTCGCGGATATCGCGGACGATTACGGCAACGGCAAAGCCGCCATCACCACGCGCTCAAATATTCAGATTCGCGAGGTCGCGCCGAAGAATCTCGTCAACGCTTACACGCGGCTGCAACAACTCGGTCTCACGTCACGCGGCTCTGGCGTGGACAACGTGCGCAATGTGACCGCTTCACCCACCGCCGGATTCGATCCGCAGGAATTGCTCGATGTCCGGCCCTTTGCGCATGCGCTGCATCACTACATCCTGAACCATCGCGATCTCTACGATCTGCCGCGCAAATTCAACGTCGCCTTCGAGGGCGGCGGCGCTGTAGATACGGTCGCGGACACAAACGACATCGGCTTCATGGCGGTGCGGGTGGCTGCAGACGTGAGTCCGCGGCTAAATTCTTCCTCCTCGTTAAATCCCGAGAATGACCGCGCTCTCACGAGCGCAGCCACGGTCGAACCCGGCATCTACTTTCGCGTCGAACTCTGCGGCATCACGGGCCACAAACAATTCGCGAAGGACGCGGGCATCATCATCAAACTTGGTGAATCCGTGGCTGTGGCCGCGGCGATGTTGCGCGTATTCAGCGAACATGGCGACCGCACTGACCGTAAGAAAGCCCGCCTGAAATATCTCGTGGACAAGTGGGGCGTGGAAAAGTTCCTCGTGGAAACGCAAAGAAAGCTCGCGTTCCCGCTCGTGAAGCTCGCACCGGAACTTTGCGAACATCGCCCTCCTTCAGTCCGTCACGGACACGTCGGCGTTTATCGCCAGAAACAGACCGGGAAAAATTACATCGGAGTGGTGATTCCTGTCGGAGTGATGACGACGAAGCAGATGCGCCGGCTGGCCGAGATCGCCGCGAACTACGCGAGCGGCAACATTCGTCTCACGCCGTGGCAGAATCTCTTGATTCCCGACGTGCCCGATGCGTTTGTCGAAACCGTGAAGCGTCAGCTCGTGCGGATGGGTTTTCATTACGAAGCCACGAACATCCTCGGCGGGCTCGTCGCGTGCACCGGCAACAAGGGTTGCAAGTGGTCCAGCACCGACACGAAAAGTCAGGCCATCGCGCTCGGCGAATATCTGAACAAACGACTCACGCTCGATCAGCCCATCAACATCCATCTCACCGGCTGCCCGAACTCGTGCGCGCAGCATTACATGGGGGATATCGGGATGCAGGGCGTGAAGGTGAATGTGGGTGGCTCGTCGGTCGAGGGCTACAACATCGTCTTTGGCGGCGGCTATGGACACACGCAGGCGGTGGCGAAACAGGTGTTCACCGGAATTTCCTTCAACGAAATCCCGGCGCTCATGGAAAAAGTCTTGAAAGTTTATCAGGCGCGACGCAACTCCGGCGAGAGTTTCGCCGAGTTCACGCGCCGGCATGAAGTGAAACAGTTGCAGGAGATGTTCAGCGAGTAGCATGCAAACCCAGCTCATTCCCACACTTCCTGAGAACGCGCCGTTCACGCCCGAGCAGCGC
>Ga0315910_10000894_pt1 | contig 28295 bp, 21 predicted proteins | sample EdamamesoilMG_FD_204470 | JGI IMG/M metagenome (GOLD analysis project Ga0315910, IMG submission 204470) | Garden soil microbial communities collected in Santa Monica, California, United States - Edamame soil | ecosystem: Environmental > Terrestrial > Soil > Garden | place: USA: California... | reverse complement strand
TTACGGGCAACAGGTTCATCATCGATGATCAGGCAGTTGAGTTTCATTCTGTTGGATTGAGTGTTACGTTTAGCGTTACTAAAAAACGATCATCCGTTTCGCGAATATCCAGCTGATGCCGATCCGGATATAGCAACTCCAGTCTGCGCTTTACATTCGCTAGTCCGATACCACCGCGTTCAGACTTTTCAATACGATCGCATGTGTTGGAAACGCGCATCAAAAATGAATTACCTTTACGATGAATAGTAATCTCAATTTCATTTTTACGATCCGTGTAATGCGATACATATTTGAACGCGTTTTCAATAAACGGGATCATCAGCAGCGGGGCAAGTGTGAAATTTCTGACGTCCGTTCCTACCTCAAAATCAATTTTATAGTTATCATCTTTGCGTTGCCGCTGCAGATCAACGTAGTTTTGAATGTAGTTTAATTCTTTTTCAATCGAAATCTCTTTCCCATTGCACTCATAAAGCTGATAGCGCAGCATTTCAGAAAACTGCGACAGGGAAGAACGCGCCAGTGTATTCTGCTTGTCGATTTGAAAATAAATGGTGTTGAGTGAATTAAACAAAAAGTGTGGGTTGATCTGCGATCGCAAGTACGCCAACTCTGTATTTAGCTTCTCCACTTCAATTTGTTGCAAGCGCTGACGCTGAAAGTACCACGCCTTGCTGAGGTGCAGGGCCACACTAAACGCGAGGTAAAAGACCACAATTGAAAAATTGTAATATGTGTTAGCCATAAAACTTCCCTGGCGTGTCATATCTAAAACCTTACCATACAGGTAAGCATCGTGCGCATTTTTAACAACCACATATCCCACGATCAACAGCAGCACCGAAAAAAAGTAGATACCAGCTTTACGCTGTTGAAGTTTCGGGATGAGTACTTCCAGGTGAACGTAGATAACAATCGCCAGCAAAAGATTTCGGATGAGTACCTCCAACAGTACATTTCCCCACCCCACCACAGGAAGTAAATTGATGCGTGTATAAAGATGAAAGAAAACCGTGGCACTCCAGAAGAGAACGTGATCGAGTCTATATCGCCAGAATGCCTGCATACACTAAATGTACGGGTAAAAATCCCGCTTTTAACGGTAGCACCCAAACCTGTTTTTTGCGTTTCGTCAAGTAAAGCAAGCACATCGTCACAACGAGTTGCTTCAACCGTATCGGCTCGCAAACTTGGCATACACATCAATCGCTTCTATGCAAAAACTGATTACCCTTATCGGCCTGCTCGTGGGCATCATCGCCTGCGCACAACCTTCCGGAAATTCAAAAGCCACCCGATCGGTAGGCGGACGCTGTGAAGGGTGCGAAGCCTTGTTGGAATACGGAAACAAAACCTTAACTGCTACTGACACTTTGCCTGACTACGATGACCCCGGACCGAAACTGATTGTGCAGGGAACCATATATAAAGCTGATGGAAAGACACCTGCTCCAAACGTAATTCTCTACCTCTACCACACCGATCAAACAGGAATTTACCCCACCAACGGAAAGGAAGCCGGCTGGGCTAAACGACATGGCTACATCCGAGGCTGGATAAAGACAGATGCCAGCGGCCGGTATACCTTCTATACACTTAAACCTGCTGCGTACCCCAACAACAAAATACCAGCGCACATTCATGCCACTGTAAAAGAACCCGACACCAACGCCTACTGGATTGATGAGTACCTCTTTGATGATGATCCCTACCTCACACGCGAAGAACGTGGGCGCCAGGAGAAGCGGGGTGGTAAGGGAATAATTACGCTCCGAAAAACTACCGGAGGAACATGGATAGCCGAGCGTGATATTATTTTGGGAATGAATATTCCGGAGTATTGAATGAGGAATGCCATGGCATCAGCTTCGTCTTAGCGAAACTTACCTAGCGCAAGCGTCCCGCTTGTGCCTTGCCACTTACACAACATACGACAACTCTATCAAACCTTTCTTATCATAAAACTCTCCTGCACTGCTGTACAAATAATCTTCTTCTTTTTCTACAAAACCTGCCTCTACCGGGTTCCTATGTATGTAGTGCATCTTTTGATAAAACATATCCATTGTTAGGATTTCTATAGGCTTATAATAAGCTGTCACTTATTGAATTGATGAATGATTTTAAATCTGAACTGTGTTTTAAAGAAAAGCAGTTAAGTTTCATGAACTCCATTGAGTCTGTCAGAATGCTGTCACCGTCAAGGAGCGAGTAATTCATGAAGTCATAGGTTTCATTGTCTTGAATTACTGAGTACCTATCTTTCAAGTCAGAGTAAGAATAGCCAGCATTTGTTTCACGATAGTTGTCATAGTTTAAAACAAATAGTCCAATTAAAATCAATATTGCAAATCCACCACCAACTATGAATAAACTTGGTATTCCTGATTGTCTGTATTTTGAATTTCTCAATTTTCTTTTCAATGTTATCCAAGTCAATATCTATTTGTCAGGCTGATTGTTAGTTTCTTTTGTCTTTCTTCAAATTGTCACCCTGGCGCAAGCGTCCCGCTTGTGCCTCGCCACTTACACAACATACGACAACTCTATCAAACCTTTCTTATCATAAAACTCTCCTGCACAACAACAAGTTAGTATGTTTTATTTACGGCACAAGCGGGACGCTTGCGCCTGTTTGGGTATCCATGAAGGAGCTCCAGTGCAGGAGTAGTCTTGGTTGAATGTTCTTTTAAAATTCTTATTGCCCCATTCAATTTTTACTTTCCCGTTGTCTTTAATGTAATTAACGAAATCTCCAGTCGATAGAATTGAGTCCGTCAGCCAAGTATGACAATTTTCAGTGCTGATTATATTGTCAGCCTTGTCAAATTTAATTGCGTCTGCTTGTGTTAAAGAGTCGGTCGGTTCAGTCAACTGTCTCTGTTTTTCACCACAGGAGAATGTCAGTAGTATCAGTCCAATTAGTAGGAGATTCTTCATTTGTGAAATTGCGCCCAACACCCAAATATAACTACATCTATGGCTTTCTATTTCTCTTTTACCTTCCAATTCGTGTTACCTGGCATCAAATGCTTCATGCACTTTTTCAACGGTAGCTTTGCTGTCGGCAAGAACCAGCAAGTGGTCGCGAGGTTCAATAACGGTTTCTCCATTGGCCGAAAGGTACTTGCCATCGCGGTGTATCATTACAATAGAAGCCGCTTTCGGCAACTTCAACTGCACTACGGCTTTGCCTACGGAAGGTGAGTTCTCCAGAATGTCTAATTCCACTAACTCAGATTTAAAGTCGTCCTGCAACAATTCAATATCCAGCGGAAATTTCCTTCGCAGTTTTTCAGGTACTTCCACCCGTAGCCACTTTGCCATAAGGGGTAATGTGGTACCCTGCAACAACACGGAAGATACCGAGATGAAAAATACCAGGTGAAAAATCTCGTTGGCATACTGCACGTTGGCCAGCAACGGGTACGTGGCAAAAACAATCGGCACAGCACCCCGCAAGCCCACCCACGAGAGAAAGAGCTTCTTGCGGAAATATAAATCACGTGCAAAACTGGTGGAGATAAACACCGCTAACGGCCGCGCGATGAAAATCAGGAACAACGAAATCAAGATACCTTGCGGCAGCAAGGGTACTATCTGCTTCGGAAACACCAACAAGCCCAGCGCCAGGAACATTACAATCTGCATGAGCCAGGCCTGGCCATCGTAAAAACGCATTAAACTTTTCTTATGAAGAAAATTACTGTTTCCTAAAATGATGGCCGAGATGTACACCGCCAGAAATCCGTTACCGCCAATAAAATCTGTAAAGGAAAACGTAAAGAAAACAAGCGAAAGAATCAACACCGGATACAGTCCGGCTACATCCAGTTTAATGCGATTGATGATCCACACCATTGCTTTGCCCATACCATAGCCCAACAGGGTACCCAGCACCATGCCTTTGATGAACTTGGGAATCAACACTACAATAGTGGCTTCGGGTTCGGTAAGCATGAAGATGAAACTAACCGTGAGGAAGTACGCCATCGGGTCGTTACTACCACTTTCAAACTCCAGCAACGGCCGCAGACTTCCTTTCAACCCGATGCTCTTCGAACGTAAAATGGAAAACACGGCAGCCGCATCGGTAGACGATACAATGGCACCCAGCAACATGCCTTCCATGAGCGTCCATCCCAATATGTATGAAGTAAAGAGCCCCACACTCAGGGCCGTGATCAAAACACCCACCGTAGCCAGCGACAATCCTGATTTTATAATCAGCCGTGCACTCTCCCACTTGGTATCCAATCCTCCGGAAAACAAAATGAAGGTAAGCGCCACCACGCCTACAAACTGGGCAATCTTCGGATCATTAAAATAAATTCCACCAGGACCATCCGACCCGGCCAGCATGCCTACCACCAGGAAGAAGATAAGCGTAGGGATTCCAAACCGCGCAGACGTTTTGCTTGCGATGATACTCACAAACAATAAAATAGATCCCAGCAGCAGTATATTCTCAGAAGTAAGAACCATCCGTATGAAATTAAAATCAGTGGACCTTCAAGGTACTTCTTTTTATCGGCTGATGAAAATAAATACGAACCTGAATTGCTGATCAACGAATATCATGTTGACTACAACGATTGTTGCTTCTGTCAGCCTAGCGGGTATTCTTCAATTTCTCGAATGGAGGTTGAAAGCGCTGGCTGTATAATTCGGTTTGTTTCTTTAACAAGAAATGTTGAATGGCTTCAACCTCTTTCTCATCGAGAGAGTTGCTGAAACTCGCCATGCCGTTCTGTGCCAACAGTCCGCCAATAACAATATCTCTAAATACTTTGTGCTTGGCTTCGGTGAGTTTCGCTAAATCAGGATGTTGTGAAAGATGACGATCGCCAAAATTTCCGTGACAGGTTTCGCAGTAGGTAAGAAAAAGTATTTTCCCCTGGGCCACCAGTTCTTCGTTGATCTTTATATCCGGAGGTGCCGGTGTCTCGATTACTTTTTGGCGCGGTGGCAGGGGCGTTTCGCCTCCGTTCAATTTGAATACTAAAATCTTTCCCTGGTTCTGGTATTGAAAGATAACAGCATCGGCCAGGTAAGCATAGGTCTCTGCCCCACCGTAGCCCGCCATTACTGCTACGTATTGTTCGCCATCAATGCTATAGGTAGTAGCGGCTGCCATAATACCAAGGCCGGTAAAAATTGATTTCAGTTTTTTTCCGGTCTTCGCATCGTGAACGTTGAAGTAACCGATGCGCGTTCCCTGAAACACCAGTTCCGGTGTTGACATGGTTCCACCATCCGGACCACCTTCCGGAAATTTCCAGGCTACGGTTTGTGTGGTGGGGTTCCACGCCAGCAGACTTTCAGAGCGCAACGTATCGTCCGCTGTCTTCACCTGGTCGAGTACATTCTTGCTGTACTTGTACATTTGTGAGTAGTCCAGCGCGGTGTTGTCAACGTCAGGTTCCCACAAATACTTTTCCACCGCTTTGAAAACCTGTGGCACGGAGCGCTCGGGTATGTACACCAGGCCTGTTGCCGGATTGTACGACATCGGTTGCCATACATGCCCGCCTCCGAGATACGGAACAACCAACGTTGGTTTATCCTTATACCATTGGCCTTGGTCGGTTAACACGGGTCGGCCTGTTTTCAAATCGATGTGTGTGGCCCAGTTTGCGCGGGTGTATTTCTCTGCGGACAGTAACTCACCCGTTGCTCTGTCGAGCACGTAAAAGAATCCATTCTTTGGCGCCATCATCAATACCTTTCGCGGCTTACCATTTACTTCGAGATCGGCCAACACGATGTTTTGTGTAGCGGTGTAGTCCCAGATTTCACCCGGTGTTGTTTGATAGTGCCACACAAGGTTGCCCGTGTCGGGGTTGATGGCCAGTATGCACGAAAGAAAAAGATTGTCGCCACCCGCAGGACTTCGATACCAAATAGGGTAAGGTGTGGCGTTGCCTGTACCGACATACAGCAAATTCATTTCAGGATCGTACGCTGATTCCCCCCATGACGTTCCGCCCCCGCCCGATCCCCAATCCGATTTCGGGTCCCAGGTTTTTCCGGCCATCGCCATTGCATCACTTTCATATCCGTTTGCCGGATCGCCCGGTACGATGAAGAAGCGCCACTTCTGCTCACCGGTTTTCAGATCGTATGCCGTAATGTAACCACGCACGCCATACTCCGCTCCGGAATTTCCAATCATTACAATGTTGCCAGCCACGTGCGGTGGACTTGTAATAGTATAGGCTTTTGTTCGGTCCGTGAAGGTATCCTGTTTCCAGAGCTCCTTTCCATCAGCGGCATCCAGGCAAATCAAATACCCATCGAGGGTGCCCACGTAAATTTTTCCTTCCCACACGGCAAGTCCACGGTTAACCACATCACAACACGCCCTTCGTCCATACGCGGCATCGACTACCGGTTTGTAGGTCCAACGTTCCTTCCCGGTTTTTCCATCGATGGCGTACACAACTCCCCAGGGTCCGGAAGTATACAAGATACCATCCACAACGATGGGTGTAGCCTCAAGACCGCGCGGTACATTTCCTATAATAGTACTGGCATCAAACGACCAGGCAAAGCCAAGCTTATCCACATTACCCGCGTTGATGAGGTTGAGCGGTGAGTAGTGTTGCATCTCGAAGTTTCCGCCAAGCGAGAGCCAATCTTCCGGTGCCCGATGCAGCAGCCGCTCGTTATCAATCCAGCCCACTGGTTTTTTCTCTTCGTGGCACGACATCAACACAACAATCAGTACGGTGAACAGGTTAAATCTTTTCATTGGTAAGCATGATAAGCAGTGAATAGTAAAGGCGGCTACTGGTAAACCAAGATAGGATTATTCGGTGGAAATGTTTGGCGTTATTGAAGCCGAATTGAATTAAGTTATTATGAAAATCAGATCCTGATCGCTTGAGGCAAAAAAATTACTCTGAAATAAATGAATGAGTTCATCAAAAAAAATGATTCAATTCCAACCTCCCCTTTCCGCGTAATGAACAAATCCGTAAATTCCAGTATGAAAAAGTTTTACTTCACCTCCGCTTTAATGCTTACAGCCCTGGCCACAATTGCTCAGCAACAACGCTGGGGTTTTGAAATGAGCATGGGCTACGCGTACACCGCCCCGATGGGAAGCATGGCTAACAACATTAAAAATGGCCACGGCTTTGTAACCGACTTTGCTATGATCACGCCATCCAGGCGGGTTGCTTTTGGCTTGGAAGCTAACTTTACCCAATACGGTCGCGATAAAAACCGACAGGTGTACGACCTGGGTGATGGCACTACCGCCAATATGGATGTTATTGTGAGCAACTCCTTCGTCAACACCTTGTTGGTAGGACGTGTTTACCTGAATACAACGGGAAAGGTACTGCCCTATGTAACCGCCAAAGCGGGTTGGTCAGCGTTCCAGACCAATCTGAATGTTTACGATCCCGATGACTGGGATCACTGCGAACCTGTTGAAACCGAAGTGCTGCATCACGATGGTACCATGGTGGCCACGTTTGGCGGTGGTGTTCGGCTGGATTTTTCAAAGGTGTTTAAGCGAATTGATGAAGGCATTCTGTATTTCGATATCAACGCTAACTTCACGCAGGGTGGCTCCATCCAGTACATGAATACCGATGCGCCAGCACACCACAATCATGGAAGCTCAGAAGATGTGATGCTCGATTTTATCAATACCGAAACGCAGGATGTACACGAGCACCATGTAGGCCATCTGTACAACAGCCCCATTACACTCGCTGATTTTCGTTTCAGCATTGCCTATCGTATGAATCGGTAGTAGTAGTAGTAGTAGTAGTAGTAGTAGTAGCTATTTTGTTTTCCCAAGTGCAGATAAGCTCAGATAAAGCAAGTGCTGGGTGTTTACTTCTTCCCTAGCCGAACGGCCAGCGCAACGGCTTCGGAGGTGATGTCTTTATAGTCAACAGTAACGCGTGCCTCGGTTTCAATCCACTCCAGGATTTTCTCCACGTTCTTCTTTTTCATTTTCTTAAGAACCGGAACACCCATTTGTTTTAACGAAGCCGCGTTGTAATGTTGTTCCAGTTGGGCGGCCATCGGCACCACCATCAGTTTCTTGCCTAAGTATAAAGTCTCGGCAGGTGTTTCAAAACCGGCTCCGCACAACACCCCTTTAGCCGAAGTCATACTTTCTGCAAACTCATCTTTGTTCACGGGGTAGACTGACAACTTACCGATGTGGTAGGCCTTCTTTGCATGTTTGGAGAAGATATGCCATTTCACATGCGGTATGCGGCTCAACAGTGGCACGAGCTTCTTATCATCGTAAGCAGGAAGATAAACAGTGTAGTGGTCCTTCGTTACATTCTTGCACACACGAACGGCCGAACGAATTACGGGTGTAAAAATATTTTTGTCGTACTTCTCGAAATGAAATGAAACATTCGGATGAGTTGGCGCATAGTTGTGCAGCACCCACTCGCCTACCGGATCGAGCTTGTGTGGCTTGGGTACTTTATCGGATAGTAAAGCCGACTGATGGCTGAGTCCCACACACGGCACTTCGCGTTTCTTGCAGGCCCATGCCGTGATGGGTTCAAAATCATTAATCACCAGGTCGTACTTCTCGACTGGAAATTTTTTAATTTCCTTATACACATCCTTCGAACTGTTGTTCTTGAAGGTTTTCAGAAAATCGATGCCACCGCTTTTGCCGAAGAAAAAACTCAACCCCTTCGACTTGTACTTTACAGCATAAGGTAATTTGATATCCGCTTGTGCACCGCTTATAAACAAATCGAGTTCACCATATTGCTGTAGTATAGGAATGATATCCTCCGCACGTGCTACGTGACCGTTACCCGTTCCCTGAATAGCATAAAGTATTTTCACTTTTTCACCGTTAAAAATTCATTGACAAGGTCACGGAAGATCTCTTCATCATCAAGCCGTTCTCCACGAAAACGTTTGGGAATCTTAATGGCTTGCGCTTGTTTATCATCAGCGTAACGATAAAGACTCCATTCCATACCATGATACTCCAGGGCCGTAAGGTTTTCAATCCAGTCACCCGAATTTAAATAAATTACTTCTCCTTTTTCGGTCTTGATCGTCTTCATTTCCGGCTGATGGATATGACCGCAGATCACGTAATCATATTCATTATCGATGGCAATGTCGGCAGCCGTTTTTTCAAAATTGTTAATGAACTTTACGGCCGACTTCACACTATCCTTTACCCGCTTTGACAGCGATATTTTTTCGCGTCCGAGTTTGGTCATCACCCAGTTGACAAACGTATTAATTACAATCAGCGTGTCGTAGCCAATCGCGCCCAACTTGGCCAGCCATTTCGAATGTTGCATGGTAACATCAAACACATCGCCATGAAAAACCCACGCCCGTTTCTTGTGCAGTTTAAGTACTACTTTGTTATCGATCAGAAAAGAACCAAGACGAAACCCGGCAAACTTGCGCAGCATTTCATCGTGATTGCCGGTAAGGTAAATTACTTTTGTATTCTTGGCGAGCAGCCCCATAATGTGTTTAATCACCTGCATGTGCGACTTGGGCCAGTACCGTTTGGTGAACTGCCACATGTCGATGATATCGCCATTGAGGATAATTTTTTTGGGTTTGATGGATTTGAGATAGCGAAGAAGCTCTTCGGCATGACAGCCGTAGGTACCTAAGTGGATGTCTGATAAAATGACGAGATCTACCTCTCGTTTCTTCTTTTTACCCATGTTTACAAAAGTGATTCCTTAGAATAACATTTCCTAAGGAATCACCACCAAACCTATTAAGACCATTACCAACACAAAGGTAAAGGCGGTTTGTATTCTTACTGTCTTGATGGTGTTATGAAATTGTTATGGTTACCGCTAAAAATGAAACCGCAGGTATTTTATTTTCTCTCCTTTACTCGCAAAGGTTTCTTCGTAGCGTGTTTTAATGTCGAAGCATTCCGGGCGAAGGTCTGACGCATACAAGTCGCTGGTGAACTTGAAGTCGTGAATATCATTTCGTAACTGAAGTTCTTCCAATGTATATTCAAACAACCCGGTGTTGTCGGTTTTGAAACGAACGTATCCTCCGGGACGCAGTAACCTTTTGAAGGTATCCATAAACCGTGGCCCGGTAAGCCTGCGCTTGACATCCCGTTTGCGTGGACGCGGATCAGGAAAGGTGATCCAGATTTCATCTACTTCACCGGCTTCGAAGAAGTTCTCGATCAATATGATTTGCGTTCGAAGAAATGCTGCGTTCGAAAGCTTCTGCTCCAGCGCCAGCGTACTTCCCTTCCAGATGCGTTCACCTTTAATGTCGACACCAATGTAATTGCGTTCAGGAAAACGACTGGCAAGTCCAACGGTGTACTCACCTCTTCCGCACGCCAACTCCAGTGTTATCGGATTGGAATTTTTAAAGTGCTGCTCACACCATTTACCTTTTATGATGTGGTAATTTTCCTTGTTCGGTTCAATCACGTTCTCGCGATCAACAATAATTCTGAACCGTTCCTGCTTTCGTTTCACGTTCGGGGTTTCGGGGTTAAGGTTTAGGAGTTTAGAGTTTCGGGTTGCGGGTTAGTTACAACTGATCAATCTCGGCCACTACAAAGGTGCTGCCCCCGATAAAGATCATATCATCTGCGCGGGCTTTTACCTGTGCTTGCCGGATTGCTTCATTTACATCTGGAATTACCTCGCCCCTCAATCCAAGGGCTTTCGCTTGCATGGCCAACACATCTGCATTTAATGCGCGCGGTAAATTGGCCTGGCAAAAATAGTAGTTCGCATCTTTCGGCAAAAGGTGCAGTACGGCAGTTATGTCTTTGTCTTTCACCATACCAATGACCATGTGAAGGTTGGCAAATCGCTGTGCTTTAAGCTGCGCCACAATTTCGCGGATGCCATCTTCATTGTGGCCGGTGTCGCAGATCGTTAAGGGCTGATCGGCCAGTTTCTGCCATCGGCCTTTCAACCCCGTTTGCGCGACTGTATTGCGTAGTCCTTCTGCAATAGATTCAGGCGAAATATTCCATCCACGTTCGTGCAATACTTCCAGTGTTTTCATCACACCCAGAATATTTTTCTGTTGATACACACCCTGAAGGGGCAGGTATAAATTCTCCAGCACTCGCATTCCATTTTTCAGAAGCGTGAACCGGATACTTCCTTCTTCCCCTTCGCGTAGGGCGGAGTATTCATCCGAGGCAACATGAAGCGGGGCTTGATGTTGTTTCGCGGCTGCACGAAAAACCGGTTCGCTGTGCGACTGTCGTTCGCTTATTACTACCGGAACGTTAGGCTTGATAATACCGGCTTTTTCGCCCGCAATTAATTCAAGCGTATCGCCTAAAAACTCCTTATGATCCCACCCGATGTTGGTAATCACCGATACCTCCGGAATGATCACATTGGTGGAATCCAGCCGTCCGCCCATCCCCACTTCGATTACTGCTACATCTACGTGTTGCTGAACAAAGTAATCAAATGCCATCGCCACGGTGATTTCGAAGAACGATGGCTTAATCATTTCAATAGCAGGCTGAATACGGTTAACAAAGTCGACCACAAATTGCTGCTGCACCTCAACACCATCTATGCGAATGCGTTCCGTAAAGCTCTTGAGATGAGGTGAAGTGTACAGTCCGGTGCGGTAGCCTGACGACTGCAGCACAGCGGCCAGCATGTGCGCGGTACTCCCCTTGCCGTTTGTTCCGGCAACGTGAATGGATTTGAATTTGTGCTGGGGATTATCCAGGGCCTCCATCAACCGGATGGTATTGCCCAGGTCTTTGTTATACGCGGCCGCCCCGATGCGTTGAAATACCGGGAGGTTTTCATACAGGTATTGAAGGGCTTCCGCGTAGACAGTAAACATGGCGCGAAAATCGGGAACCGGTATCAGTTATCCATTATGCATGGATATAATTTTTAATGAAGTTAAAATCCAGTGTGCATCAGCACAAGCCGACTACAGTTTGCAATGAAAGAAGATCACTTCGAAACTACCTTGAAGGTAATTTTGCCCTCGGATGACGGTGGTAGGTTAGAACCTTTCGGGATAAAGGTTAATTTTTGAATCACATCCTTCAGCTTCCGTTCAGCCTCCACACTGAGGCCGCGCGTTACCGGAGTAACCGAAATAACATCGCCCTGATCGTCTACTTTAACAATAAACTCATACACGCCATAGGCCTCATCTGGAAGCGAAGGCGTGGTTACTTTAGGCCATTCAAATCCGTTGAAGCCTGACATGGATACACCACCGCCACCGCCACCACCACCGGCCTGTCCGGTGTACTGACCTCCGGTTGCCAGCGTTCCTTCTACCTTACCTTTGTTACCCGTCTTATCGGTATCATCGCCTTCGCTGCCAGTCTTACCAGCTTTGCTGTCGGTGCTTTTATTATCGGTGTCGGTTTTTTGTGTTGGCTTATACACTGCCTGCGGGTTTTCCTTAGGCTTTACTTCAGTTTCTTTTTTTGTTTCTGCAGGTTTTTTTGCTGGTTCTTCTTTTGATTTTTCAGCGGGCTTGGTTTCTTCCTTTTTCACCACCTCCGGGCTTTCGAGTTTTGAAACCGGTTGGGATTCCACGGGGTTAGTTTCCGCTGGCTTGGTGTTCTCGGTTACTTCGGCTTGTTCCTGGGGCTGAGATTCCTCGGGCATACTTTCCGCAGGCTCCTCTGCCGCTGTACCCTCTGAACCTGTCTCTGTTTCCGGAGGCACATCACCACTGCCAACATCGGAAGTTCCGAAATTCAGTTCAATACCATACTCCGGCAGCGGTGGATTGGGTGCGCGCCACGCAATGATCAGAAACAGCAACAGCACAACAAGGGTATTGACCCCTACTGTAGTAAGCAGTGCGATACGCTTATTCTTTTTTTCTTGATCTGTTTCTGCCGTGGTCATACTACTTCGAAGGTTTAGTGGCTACCACTACTTTCGCTTCCAGTGAACTTGCCAGGCCGGCAACATAAACCAAATGTTCTGACGGCACAGATTTATCGATGTGTAAAATCACCGAACCGCCAGCTCCGCTTAGCCGGCTCTTCAGTTCGCCTTCCAATGTTCCTTTCGTTACCTTTTTTTCGTCTATATAGTATTGAAGGTCTTTGGTAATGGTAACGGAAATTTTCTGAACCTCAATTGTTCCACCTTTACTGGACGGAAGATTAACCGGCAAGCCTGAAGGTGTTACAAACGAAGACGTGAGCATAAAGAACACCAGCAATAGAAAAATCAGGTCTGTCATGGAAGCCATGCTGAAGCCTGCATCAATTTTATTTTTAGAGCCCAGATTCATAGTGCAAGGGTTAAGTTGAGAACACGGTAACCGTTACCGTGGTTCCTGCAACAGATCAATGAAGTCGATCGAAGTATACTCCATCTTGTGAACCACCTTCTGTACTTTGGACACCAGAAAGTTGTAGGCGAGGTAGGCCATAATGCCCACGATCAGTCCGGCCACGGTTGTAATCATGGCGGTATAAATACCACTTGACAGCAATTTAGGGCTTACCGATCCTTCCTCCTGCGAAATCGAAATGAAGGCTTCCACCATCCCCATTACGGTTCCGAGGAAACCCATCATTGGGGCTGCCCCTGAAATAGTAGCCAGGGTCGGCAGGTTTTTCTCCAGCTTGAACAATTCAATCTTGGCGATGTTCTCAATTGAAGCTTCAATGTTTTTAAGCGGACTTCCAATACGGGTAACGCCCTTCTCAATCATGCGCGCAATGGGTGAATCGGTTTGCGCGCAAAGCATCTTGGCCCCGTTGATATCACCTTTTTGAACGAGGCTTTTGATCTTGTTGATAAACGGATCGGGATCCTGATTCGCCTTATTAATGGTGAGGTATCGCTCAACAAAAAGGTAGATGGCAATTACCCAGGCTAAGGCGATTGGCACCATCATAAATCCTCCTTTCACCGCCAGGTCAATAACCGAAAGCGATTCGCTTACCACCGGCTCTGTTGCCGTAGCTGCGTCATTAGCAATTTGAAGTAAAATCATGAAGAGAAAGTAAGTTTAAAAAATCCGTATGCCGTTACCTTATCCGATAACGGCATACGTTCACTAATATTTTACTACCCAGATATCATTGCCGTAGTCTCCACCCTTCATGGCATCGGCTGTGGATTGTGCATCGGCATAGGTATCTTTTGAGTCAATAGCCAAACGGCTAAACTTGGTCTTACCAAACGGAGGTATAATCTTGCAACTCACCCCCTTCTCGCTCAACACTTTGGCGTGATCCATAATCAGATCATCGTCTATGGCGCTTGCCACTACAATATAATACCGGCCTGTACGACCGCTCAGCACTTCAATGGCACCTACCGTTGGTGTGGCATTGGCCAACGAGTCTGCTTTTCTTCTATCCTCTTCCTCCTGGCGCTTTAATGCTTCAGCTCGTTGTTCGGCTTCTTTGCGTTTCTGTTCATCGATGGCCAACTGTTCACGTCTTGCTTTCTCGGCAGCCTCCTGCTTTGGTTTATAAGACAGGAAGTACCAACCAGCCCCACCAGCCAACAACAGCACCACAACAATACCCAGAATCATGGGCACGGATGACGACTTCTCTTCTTCTGCGTAGGGCGAGCGATAAGCTTGCTCTTCAACTGCTTCTTCTTCCTGATAATGCTCTTCGATCTCAGGCGCTACTTCTTCATGCTCAGGTTGTTCGGCCACTGGTTGTTCTACCTCTGCTTCCGGAACTGACTCTTCCCGTTTGATCGGTTCGTATTCAATCTCAGGCAGACCAAAGGTATCGTCTGATTCGTTGTTTATATTCTCTTGTGATTCTTCTTCGTTTTGCTTTTTTCTCTTTGCCATGTTCAAATGGTTATGTTAAGGAACAGGTATTATACAAAAATAACGTAAAATTTCAGGGATACAAACGTTATCCACTTCACGTTACGGTTATCCCGCGCCTACAGACAATTGTATTTCGCGATCGATGTGTAACGTTAACGGACAATACCTTGGTTAAAAGCTCCACGTTATTCCACCTATCACCTGAAATCCTCTTACCGGATAGTTGAGGTAAATTGGATACTTGCTTGACGTAATGTTGTTGAACTGTGCAAAAGCAGAGAACTTCTTGGAGAACAAATACTCTGTTTTAAAATTTAGATCAAACGCTCCATCCAGGGTAACCGTCTTACCGGCCGTTGGATCATAAGCTTTCATCCCGCCTTGCGCGATGAGATCGGCCGTGAACACAATCTTATCGTAAAGGTTGTACGATCCGTTCACGGTTAATTTGTACTTGGGCCGATGCCACGCTTCTGATACTTCGTCCGTGGCGTATCCATAGAAATCACCACGCAGCAAAAACTTTGCTACCTCCGATTGTGCATAGCTTAATGCTGCATAGAGATTGGTGCGCTTGGTAACACCTTTATCGTACTCGGTGAAAAACTTAGAAGGATCGTCCTCCAGGTTTCGGAAGAAATATAAATTCTTAAGTGTAGCCACCGACAATCCACCATGAACAGCCACCTGGTTACCCAGTCTTGCATTTACACCAAGACCAAGGTCGGCCGACTTATTCGTATGGAAGATACCGATGTTGGGAGCCAGCCACATATTTTCATTTGATAACGACTGCAATGAAACTTTCTCCATACCGCCTGTGAGGTAAGCTACAAAATCAATGGATGGATTGATGGGGTATGTAACCTTCAGATCAGGATAAAGGTGGCTGCTTTGCGAATCGATGGTGTCGTTTTCAAACGCTGCGATAAAGCCAATCTGAAGTTTTAGATTTTCGATGGGTGTAAATTCGTAGTTAGGTGCCAGCGAAAATAAATTGCGCGGCTTTGCTTCCACCCCTTCGTCCTTGCGACTAATGATGATGTAGCCTGCCTTCACATTAATTTTCGATTCATCTTTCAGATCGTACGATGAAACAAACTCCAGGTCTACTTCGGTTTCGCGTGCCTTGTACTTATCCGTCAGGTAACTGAACCCTGCACCCAGGGTATACTTTAAGTTACTGTTCTTGGAATTGGCTACCGATCCAAACAACTTAAAAATGGTATAGGCCTGTTTGATGGTGTCGCGATCTACTTCTTCTCCTTCCGGATAACCATAAAAATGTGTTGTGCGATTTTCGAATGCAAGGTCGCCCGAGAGTGCCACGTTATCGCTGAAGGAATTGGCAAACAACCGCACACCCGAAGCACCATTACCTGAATTCCTTTTATCCACCGGTCCGCGGCCTGAACTGTTATGGTAGACCTGCGCGCCTAATAATTTATTCTTGTCTCGCCTTGAGTTGAAGTATCCCTCCACCAGAGGCGATGAGTAATTGCCATACCCTAACCGGAGGTATCCGCCATACACATCTTCCTTACCTTCTGTTTTCAACTTGAGTGGCTTTATCAGTGGCGATACCTGTGGTGCCTTGAAGCTGAACGACTGAAACTCATAGGTAATGGGCGGTACAATAGTTTCTGCTGGTCGTGGCGGAATCTTATCATAATTACGCAAGGCTTTGGGCACAGCAATCTGCCGGTCTACTACGATCTCGATGCTCACATCCTGTATCTCCCCTTCGCTCTTCCAATCTTTTTTTGGATCCTGGGCCAGGGCTACCACCGTCATCAATAAAAAAACAAATAACAGCCCCAGGCGTGTAAACTTGTGGTGTGTAGTACTCAACGTAGGTATAGTCATGCTCTTCATCGCAAAAAATATTAACGATTGGTTTCGATTGTATCCGCTTCTGTCTTCTTCTGATCCCGCAGCTCACGCTGCTCCAGTTCTTTCAGCCGCTTGCGTGCTTCGTCTTTCACCAGCGGGTTCGGAAATTTATCGATTAGCGACTGCAGGGTTGCGCGTGCATTAAAGAGATCGTTTACGGCAATGAAATTATCAGACAACAACAGGAACGACTTCCCGATCCATTCTTCGTACGCAGCGAAATCATTATTCAAGCTGTACAGCGTTTCGGTGGATTGCTTGTATTGCTTTTGCTGATAAAGTATTTGTGCCAGCAGGTACTTAGCCTCCGCGCCATATTCATCGCGGGCGGCATTCAGCGTATTGAGAAACTCATCTTTTGCTCCATCGAAATCGCCACGGGCCATGGCCGTTTTGCCTAAGTATAACGATGCTTTGTTTTGCGCGCCCGCATTGATGTTTCCTTTTTCCAGAATAACCCGCGCGTATGTATCGGCTGAATCATATTGCGCCAACAGGTAGAAGGATTCCATCAATCCCGACCACGCATTGTACTGATCTTTTTTGTTGGCCGCCAGTTTCTCTAATTTATGAAAGGCTGTGATGGCCGGCTCGTAGCTTCCTAGCTTAAATTGAATTTCGCCAACACGCGACACTACCTTGCTCGCCATGGAAAACGTTTGGTCGTTGCTCAGCACACTGTAGATCGGCAGCGCTTTTTCAAATTCGCGAAGGCGGTAGTGTGCTTCTGCCGTGTAGTATTTCGCCTCCGGCACCCGTGCCGACTGCGGATACGAAACCATAAACGCACTAAATCGCGCTATCGCCTTCTGATACTGTTGTTCAAAGTAGAGGTTCTTCGCAGACTCAAACTCAATGCTCTCCAACCCTTTCGCTTCAGGATTCGCGTCTCTCACGGCAGCGATGTACGCATCGATATCCCCCGACTTTCCTGAGACGGTTAAGGCTTCCTGTAACGGCACCAGGGCATCCTGGGCTACCGGGTGTCGCGGAAACTGATCGATAACAGCTTGGTAGTCGGCAACGGTCTTATCGTATTGTTTCAGGTTATAGTTGGATGCTGCCCTGCGCATGTAGGCATACGGCAGGTACTTGGAGCCTGCTCCATCACGAATCAATTGCGACAAGCCATCCACTGCGCCTTGATAATTACCTTGCTCAATTTCAAACTGTGCCCGTTGGTAGAGTGCCTCATCGCGGTACTGCGACTTTGGGTAACGCTGCGCTAATTCAGAAAACTGCACACGCGATTCGTTATACTTCTTTTGAATACCATAGATCAATCCCGTCTGTAATAAGATATAGTCCGCATCGGGCGAGCCAAACGACTTCGCGCGATTGTAGGCGGCAAGGGCCTGATCGTACTCCTTACGTACCAGGTGGCAATCACCCAGGCGGATCAATCCATCACTGTAGTTGGGCGTATTTTTGTTTCCTTTATTGCTGAACTCTTTAAAATTAAAGAGAGCTTGTTCATACGCTTGCTGATTAAAGTGAGCATACCCCAAACCGTAACGTGTCTTCAGTAAAATTTCAGCATCAACCGAAGTACCCAGACTTATTACTTTCTGATAGTTTGTTACGGCCTCAGCGTACTTGCTTCCCTGCGAATAGGCCTCACCACTCCAGTAACTTGCCAACGCGGTGTAATTCTGATCGACCGGATACTGAAGCGATTTTGTAAAGTACTCCACCGCTTCCGGATACTGCTCCTTATTAAAGAGCTCAGAACCTTTCAGGTAGGTTGCCTTTTGATAGGCCTGATTGATGTATTGATTTCGCGAAGGCAGCAACTCAATGTACTCAATGGCCTTGTTAAAGTTATTTCCGTTTACATAAGCCTGCGCCAGCAGTTCACGCACTTCGGTAGTGCGGGGACTGGCAGGATAAAGCTTCAGAAACTTTTCGAACTCGGTGATGGCCTGATCGGGCTTGCCGGCATCGTAGGATACCTTGGCAAACTGAAAGAGACTTTCCTCCGCCAGCTTGTCATCGGCTGGATTTTTCCGGGCATAGTCAAACGCATTTAACGCCAGCGGCTTGTTACCTTGTTTGAGGTAAAGGATACCGAGGTAGTACGAAGCATAGTAACTGACAGTATCCTTTGAAGCCGCAGCCTTATCGAGGTACTCAACCCCCTTCGCAGTATTGCCGGAAACATAGTTGGCATACCCGGCCCTGAAGAGTAATCCAGTTTCCGCCTTGGCATTGTTATCGAAATACTTGCCGTACGCTTCAACAGCTTTTTTGAAATCGCCTTTATAATAGTAGGCTTCCGCCACCAGCATTGAGATGTCGCTGGCATTCGACAACTCCGTTCTGCCTTTTAGGCCGTTGGCATACTCCAGCATGGTATCATACCGCTGTTGCTTGTAGTAAATGCTGGTGATCAGGTACGGAACAATGTTTCCATAAGACGGACTCGATTCTGCTTTCTTTAAATCGATAAGCGCTTCATCAAAAATTCCCTTCGAGTATTCAATAAAGCCAGCGTAGTAATTGGCCGCGGCAGCGTAAGGTCCGGCCTGGCGTTTTACAAAGTTGAATTGCTCCAGCGCTTCGTTCAGTTTCTTTTGATTGAAGTACGCATAGCCCCACTTAAAGTGTCCCTGGTTTTGCTGCTCAACGGTAAGGGCCGGAAAATTTACTTTCTTAAAGTACTGGGCAGCTTTGGTGTAGTTTCCTTCGCCATAAAAGAAGTTGGCCAAATCGTAGTATGCCGTGGATGCTTTTGGGCTGGACGGGTAATGATCAATAAAACCGTCAATGAGTTTTTCACCGTCCTTATGGCCGAGGCTCAAGGCGGAGAAGGCTACATAGTATTCAGCCTCACTTCTGCGCGAATCGGTTGGCGATGCCAGCGTCAGGAAATCTGAAAACACTTCGCGCGCGGCCCCAAAGTTAGCGTGTGTGATGAGCTCTGTACCTCTGCGGTAAAGCTTCTCTACCTTGTTTTGTGATAACTGATCCTGCGCCTGTAATGCTTGCGTAATGACGATGCTAAAAAATAAAATGACGAGAGTCCTGCACATGATCATCAAGTATGGTTTGTTTTAAAACAGCGTTGCCAAAAATTTATTGCAAATAAAGAACCAAAAAAGTAAGCTGAAAAAATTATTCGCTGTCCAATTTGCATGGACTTAAAGATAACAGGTGATTGTCGCAATCTGCAAATACTGACCTAAAAAGGTTAGGCGTTCATCAGCCGCCAAACCAACTCACGAAAAATCTGTCCTTCATCAGCCGAGCCGGTATTAACACCTTTCAACTTCAGGTCAGCTTCCTTTAAAAACGAAATGTTGTGAATGATCTTTGAGACGGGATACTGACGTAAAGCGAGGCTGTAATCACGAACAGCGTACGGACTCACCTTCAATTCACTAGCCAAGCCCTTCTCACTTTTATCTGCGGCCTGCGAAGCCATTAGCAACTTGCTGAAAAATGAAAACAGGTAAGCCACCACCGGTATCATCGGGTTCTTCTTGGTATTGCTTTCGAAGTAGTTTACAATCTTGTTGGCCAGCACCGTGTCCTTGTGCAGGATGGCCTTTTGAAGCTCAAAAATATTATACTCTTTGCTCACCCCTACCTGGGTCATCACGCGTTCAGCGGTAATGCTTTCGCCCGGTGCGAGTGAAATTATCAACTTGTCTATTTCATTGGCCAAGCGATGCAGATCATTTCCAACAAATTCGCACAAGGCCTGCACCGCCCGATCGTCCATGTGAACCTTTCGCTCGCTCGCTACCCACGATACAAATTCCGGCAACTGGTTCTCGTATACTTTTTTAGAGTTTATCGTAACAGCAAGCTGATCGATTTTCTTACCCAATTCCTTTCGCTTGTCCAGGCTCTTGTTCTTGTGGCAGAACACCAGCACCGTACTGGGCACGGACTTGCTCAGGTAATCGAGCAGCAGCTTCGGTCCCATTTCCTTGTTGATATCCTGAATATCCTGTGCTTCCTTAACAATCACTACCTGTCGCTCGGCCATCATCGGGAACCTGCGGGCATGGGTCAGCACAGTTGCCATGGTAACATCCTTGCCATACACCACTACCTGATTGAATCCCTTCTCAGCATCGGATAGTACATGTGTTTCAATGTAATCGGAAATCAGGTCGATGTAGTATGTTTCCTCACCCTGCAAAAAGTACACGGGCGCATACTTCCTCGCTTTCAAATCAACCAGTATCTTTTTAACACTTGCGTCCACGTACTATCGGTTTAATGTTTTGCTTCTTCCAAACTGAACAGCCGTAAAAATACCTACGAGCGCTCCGGCCAGGTGCGACTCGTACGACACGCGAGGGTCTGTTGGTAGTATTCCATAAAACACACCGCCATACAGCAGCAATATTACTACGGAAATAAATAGCGAAAGGAAATCGCGTCTGAACAGCCCGTAGAAAATTAAAAAGAATGCCAACCCGTACACCAGCCCGCTGGCCCCAATGTGGTTGGAGCCGGGCCTGCCAAACAACCACACCAATGCATTTGTCCAGAAATAGGCCCGCAGAAAAACACGCCCGCCTAATCGCTCATCGTAAAAGAAGTATAAGACCGTGCCGAGAAAAAGAAGCGGAACGGTGTTGGATATCAGGTGATTGAGGTCGCCATGCAGCAGCGGGCCAGAGAATACCCCGATGAGCCCTACTAATTCGCGCGGGCGTATGCCGAAGTTGCTGAACAGAAAGCCGTAAAGATTTTCCACATAGAATGCAGCCCACATCAGAAAGACAATTCTAAAGGGTGTTACGGAGCTACCAAAAACTGACGAATCGCGTGACATAAAAAAATACCCGCCACAAAGATGAAAAATGTTGGCAAGTCACCGCCAGCGAAAATCAAATTCGCACTTACTTTTTTGCCGGGTCGGTAATCATGGGCAGGTCGAGGTACTGCGCTTCTTCCGATCCCACGGTCTTCATTCCCCAAAGGCCACCCGATGAGGTGGCGATCTTCTGCCCCAACTCCTTAAGCATCTCATAAAAATTGGAAGCAAAATTCTTATCAAGCTTTCCCCAGAGTTCATTCAACCGCGATAACTCCTCCACTACCTGGGGTGTGCGCTGGGCCGCATCGTGCGGATAACTTTGAATCAAGATCTTGATCTTGTCTTCAAAGTCCTGCGCCATCTCTTTAAAATAACCAGACAATACCGACTTGGTTTTCTTTTGAGTTTGTGCAATGGATATTGCTTTTTTTACTTCCTTTCGATCGATGTCACCATCAGCACCAGCGATAAGAATACATACCAATATCGGGGCTTTCAGGACTAACTCGATCTCCGTGTCATTGAGTCTGTCGAATTCGGGGATCATACAAGATGGGCTTCAGTCACTAAGTTGGGCAATTATTGGCTACCGATAAACTTTTCTTTGCATTAAATTCACCTGTATATTTAGGTTTCATTATCCTGTAGACCATGTACGAAAAAGATCCAGTTAAGATTTTTGTTATTGAAGATGATCCGGCTTACACTAAGTTTTTAAAGTATGTACTGGAACTGAATCCTGATTTCGAAGTTGAATATTATACCTCGGGCAAAGACTGTCTGGCCAACCTGTATAAGAATCCAGCGGTTGTTACCCTGGATTATTCATTGCCGGATATGCCAGGCGAAAAAGTACTGAACCAGATCAGGGGGCACGATCCGAACATTAACGTAATTATCGTGTCGGCTCAGGAGAAAATCCACACCGCTGTGGAACTGCTTAAGCTCGGTGCCTACGACTACATCTCGAAAGACCACGAAACCAAAGACCGGCTTGTAAACTCCATTAACAATGCCCGTAACAAGACCTCGTTGATCAAGGAAATCGATCACCTGAAAAAGGAGATCTCTGAAAAATACGAGTTCGAAAAGAGCATCATTGGCAGCAGTCCGGCCATCAAACGAACCTTTGCGTTATTAGAAAAGGCTGTACAAACCAATATTTCCGTGAGCATTTCTGGCGAGACCGGAACCGGTAAAGAACTTGTAGCCAAAGCCATTCACTACAACAGCAAGCGCAAGAACAAACCTTTTGTGGCGGTAAACATTGCGGCCATTCCGCGCGAACTTATCGAAAGCGAATTGTTCGGGCACGAGAAGGGTGCCTTTACGGGCGCGGTTACCCGCAGGATCGGAAAGTTTGAAGAAGCTGAAGGTGGCTCCATCTTTCTGGATGAAATTGGTGAAATGGATCTTAACCTGCAGGCCAAACTACTTCGTGTATTACAGGAAAGAGAAGTTACCCGTATTGGTGGAAATCAGGTAATTAAGCTTGATGTGCGAATCATTGTAGCAACGCACAAAGATCTGGCGGAAGAAGTAAAAGGCGGACGCTTCCGCGAAGACCTCTACTACCGTCTGCTTGGGTTGCCCATTATACTGCCACCCCTGCGCGAACGGGGTAATGATGTTATCCTGATTGCCAAACATTTCCTCGATCAGTTTGCTCACGACAACCAGATGAGCAAATTCAAGATCAGTCCGGAAGCCCAGGAGAAGCTGTTACAGTATCCCTTCCCCGGAAACATCCGCGAGCTAAAATCAATGATTGAACTGGCAGCCGTAATGACGGAAGACAAGGAGATACGGGCACAAGACATAAGCTTCAATAGTACCACCCGAATGGAATCGTTCCTGTACCAGGAAATGACGATGCAGAACTTCATGTATCGTATTATCCGGCATTACCTCAACAAGTACGATAACAATGTATTGGACGTAGCGAGCAAGCTCGACATCGGGAAATCATCCCTGTACCGATACTTGAAAGAAATGGAGACGCTGGGTATTTGATGAAACTACAGAATTACGTCAAAAAGGGATCGTTTTACGAAGCTGTTGTGGAAGATGGCTCCGACATCATCTTTATTGTTGACTACACGGGTAACATCCGCTATCACAATGCCTCCGTGCACGAAACGATGGGCCATCGCTCAAAGAGCCTCATCGGAAAAAACTTCTTCGACTACATACTACCTTCAACGGTTGACCAACTCAAAGCCCGGTTCAAGCAAAGTCAGAAGCGAGCGTACACCGAAAAGGTAGAGTTCCAGTTTTTGCGTAAAGATGGTTCGTATCAGTTTCTGGAGTTCAACGCCATCAACCTGAAACACAAGGAAGGTATCAACGGATTCATTCTTGACTGTCGCGACATAACCGAACGCAAAGAAGATGAAGCTGAACTGATGCGCCTGCAAAAAGCCAAGGAACAGTTTCTGGCCAACATCAGTCACGAGATCAGAACACCCATTAATGGTATTGCCGGCATGGCCAACCTGCTGAGCCAGACACCCAGCCCCGATGAGCGCGAAACGTATTTAAATGCCATTAAGCATTCTGCTGAAAACCTGAAAGTTATCATCAATGATATTCTCGACCTTGCTGCCATCGAATCGGGCAAACTGCGCTTCGAGAAAATAGCCTTTAACCTCATGGATCTTCTCCCCTCGCTGATGAGCACATTTGCCTATCAGGCCAAGGAAAAGAAACTCGCGCTCGACTACCGCATTGATGAGAAGCTCAATAAAATCCTGTTGGGCGATCCTGTGCGACTTAACCAGATTCTGATTAACCTGATCAACAATGCTGTGAAGTTCACGCATACGGGCTCTATTCAGGTAAAGTGCAGTGACGAACGCGAACAACGCGGTGTGTGCTGGGTAAAGATTGAAGTAACCGATACCGGAGTAGGGATACCCGAAGAAAAGCTAACCACCATTTTTGAAAGCTTTAGCCAGGCAGATGAAAGTGTAACCCGAAGGTATGGAGGCACGGGTCTTGGTCTTACCATTGTCAAGCAGTTGGTCGAACTTCAAAAGGGAAAAATTCATGTGGTGAGCAAAGAGCATGTAGGCTCCACTTTTATTGTAACGATACCGTACGCGATCGGCAAGGTTAGCGATATCACGCAGGCAACACCCAAAATCGATACCGGACTTAGTGAGAATAAAGCCTCTTCCCTACGCGTGCTGCTGGTTGAGGATAACGACATTAACCGGTTATATGCCAAAAGCATACTTAAGAAATGGCAATGTTTTATTGATGTGGCCGAGAACGGTGTAGTGGCTATTGAAAAGATCAAAAACAATTTCTTTGATGTAGTGCTAATGGATGTTCAGATGCCTGTAATGGATGGCTATGAAGCAACCAAAGCCATACGGGCCATGCATCAATCGGCAAACATTCCCATTATAGCCCTTACGGCTAACGCAACGCAAACTGATGTTGAGAAATGTTTGGCGGCCGGCATGAATGATTACCTGCCCAAACCATTCACTCCGGAAGACCTCTACCGAAAACTCTTTGACGACCTGAAGATAAAACCCGCTACAAAAGAAGACAACAAAGCACGTATCCGCAAAGACGTTTCCTATAACCTGGACTACCTCCGGTCGGTTTCGGGAAACAACGAAGAATTTATCCGCGAGATGGTATCAACTTTTGTGATGACCATTCCGGGGGTGTTGCACGAGATGAATCAATGTGTACTTTCTGGCGATTGGATTAAGCTATCCAGACTGGCCCACCAGGTGAAGCCATCGTTCATTTTAATGGGCCTGGATATGCTCCGCAGAGACATCGTGTTCATTGAAGAAAACAGCAAGGTGGAAGCAAACCTGCAGGAAGTCACCACCATCGTAAACGACTTCATTCAGAAATGTAATAGCGTCTTACCGGCTCTCTCGAAAGAAGCCTTGCCATCTTAATTCGTATTCATCACCGCGATCTTCCGGTAAAGTACCGTTCTGTCGGACGTCTGAATCGCCATGAAGTAAATACCATTGGCTACCTGACTGATGTCAATCTCCTGGCCGTTTCGTAAATCACGATTCACCCCACCCTGTAACACCGTTACTCCGCGCTGATCAATAATCTGCCAGTTGTAATCGTGCATCAGTTTTGTATCCAGGCGCATATAAAGCTGCTTCGATGCCGGGTTAGGATATACTACCAGATTTCGAACGGCCGATACCAGCGGATCGTCTTCCGTACCAACCGGTACCTGCGACACCTTACCGGTTACCGGCACGATGATCGATTGCAGAACACGATTGGTCTTTTTCTCCTGGGCAAATGCAATGATGAAGAGATTATCACCATCGGCAATCGGGTACTTAATTGCGGTTTCAAACGCACGCGTAAATACCGGCAATGAGCCTGAATCTATTGGCGTGTTCACCACCCAGCCAGCCGGACCGAGCAACAACTTCCGCAGTGCATGGATATTTCCGTTAACATTTTCAACCAGTGCTGCCTGAAAATAGAATGGCGCTGAAAGCGCACGGAGCGAATCGGTATAGGTATACGTAAGGGTGAAGTTGATTGAATCCGGGGCCGTGGCGTAAGGATTGAAATCAAGATCAATATCGAACGATGGATCTTCCAGCGAACGTCTGTCTAACTCCACCGGTACAATGTCGGTATAAAGACCGCTAAAATTCTTGCCAAAATAATCACCGATAATACCATCCATAATTGATACGGGCGATCGGGAAACACCATACACCAGGGCGCGCGCAGCCGGGTCGTCAGGGTTATCGCTGTTAAGCTGATCGAAATCAGGATTAGCAATGTGGTACTGCAACTTGATGAAATCATCGGAAGCTAATCCGTCCAGCACTAAATCGCTTGATGGATCATCAGCATTGGTAAAGTGTTCTACCAAAACATTTTTGCGTTTCTCACCGATGTATACATCATCGAAGGCAAAGCCATTCAATACCACCCCTGGCCTGTTGCCGTTGTCGCTACCGAAAGCGATGCGGAAAATTACCTGGTCGCGGTCTGCAAGCGGAATCTCATCGAGATTGAATCGTGCATTTCGCCAGCCTTGAGTAATCTCAGACCAAGCATAATTATCCTGTCCACCGGGGTTACCGTTGAGGAAGCTACTGTTGTACCAGTTTATACCATCACCATTGTTTGTACCGATGGTCTGCCAGGTGGCTCCACCATCAACCGAGTATTGGGCTACGGCACCATCAAATCCAATCTGCGAATCCGACCAGTAATTCAACGCGATCATCGGGCGTTCAATGCCGCTAATATCCAGGCAAGGACCTGTTACCTCCGTACTATCATTGGGGTAATAGGTGCTGAAATCTGTTGCAAAGTCTGGATTACCACCTGTCCACCACACATTGCTTCCGCGGAACGTGGCGTCTATCTCATTACCGGTTGGCGCACCGAATGTCCAACTGTACAGACTATCCCTATTCACATTATTGTGCGAAGAGGTATTAAACCATGTACCCGGCCCACTCTCAAAGTTCTCATAATAAGCACTGCTAACAGTAAGGCTATCAAAGTCGAGGATGTAAACCCGTTTTACTTTTGTACTCTCACAGCCCACACCGGTTCTAACCGAAAGTGTTACCCTGTATTCACCAGAGGTATCAAAAATGTGACTTGGCTCTCCGTATGTATTTAGAATCTTACCCGCAAACGATTCTGAACTTTGAACCACCGAATCGCGTGCTCCGAATCCTAAGCCCATACCATCATCAAAATTCCACGAGTAGGTTGCACTATCGCCTGGTGCCACCACGGTAAGATCTCTGAACTCGGTAGTATCACTTGAGCATATTTTACCCCACTCAAAATTTACCCTAGGTGCATCGCCAATAAAAATCTGCTTCACGGTATCTGCGAAGCACTGGTCATTGGTAATCACACGCAGTTTAACATCGTATGTACCCGGAGTATGGTACATAAACTTTGGATTCTGTTGTGAACTCTGTAACCCGGCATAATTAAAATCCCATACCCACTGTGTAATACTATCCGGATCAAAGGTATTGTCTCCTGCTCTGAATATTGATAAATCCGTAAAGGCAACGGAATCGGTCTTACAGGCATTCAAGGCACCAATTTGCGCTATTGGCCTTGCATTCACGATTATCTTTTTGATTTTGTTAGAAGGCACATTCAAGGCATTTCGGTACAGATACTCAACGTAGTATTCGCCTGATGTGAGCCCCACTGTATTGAGGTAAAAACCGGATGCATCAACACCAATAATACCTGGTGTCGGGCTTACGAACGAAACCGGATAAGGTGTAGTGGATTGATCCGGATCTCCGATCAACCGGGCCTTATCATTGTAGTTACAAATTTGAGGCTGCGAAGAAAAGTCAGGTATAGTTTGTCCGGCTGATTGAATTCCAAAGTCAGCGTCTGTCGCCTGGTTTACAACGGTTACTGCAAAAGTATCGCCCTGACATCCTGTAATGGTGCTGATAACATGATAACGAACGGTGTCATAACCAATGTTTGCAATGCTTGGATCGAAAAAGTCTCCAGCAGGTAATGAAACCACACCGGGTCCAGAAAACGTGCCAAGGAAACCTGATCCGTTAGGTGGGAAACCAGTAAGCGGATCGGGTGAATCATTTTCAGCATAAACTGGCTCAAGCCCAACAATAATGGGTTCAGGATTTTGATTGATCTTCACATACACATCATCCGAGGCAATCGGACACGGACCCGTTGGACCAATGCCATCCGGATCGTTGGAGGTCAGGGTTAATAGTATTCCAGGACTCTCGGCTTCCGTAGGTGTCAGGATGTAGGTTGCCTGCGGATCGTTTATATCCGAGAACCTGGACAAGTCCGCACCGCT
>Ga0315910_10000893_pt1 | contig 28300 bp, 20 predicted proteins | sample EdamamesoilMG_FD_204470 | JGI IMG/M metagenome (GOLD analysis project Ga0315910, IMG submission 204470) | Garden soil microbial communities collected in Santa Monica, California, United States - Edamame soil | ecosystem: Environmental > Terrestrial > Soil > Garden | place: USA: California... | reverse complement strand
ACCGGCAAACGTGCTCAAGATCAATACGCCTTCTTCGTCGTCGCGGGCCGCGATGAATTCTTTGGCAACCAAATTCATGCCGTCGTGCAAGCTGTTCACAATGCAGAAATCGGCGGCGCGGAACAACTCGAACACTTCGCGCGGTTCTTGGTGATGATCGATCAACACAATGGGCTGCCAGCTGCTGGTGGCGAATTTTTCGTTGATTCGCTTCGCTTCGCTCAATGTTTGTTCCTGCAAAGTCTGATATGCCGGCAATTTGCTGCGCGAAGGTGCCGCGACTTGCAGCAACGTGATCTTGCCGCGGCTCGCTCGATCTTTCTCCAACAAGTCGTCCAGCGCCGCAAAGCGTTCGATAATTCCCTTGGTGAAGTCCCACCGTTCAACGCCTAAGCCCAGGCAAACTTCGCTGCCGATGTTGTAACGAGCACGCACATTCGTGCGGCAAGTCGGTATGTCCGGGACGCGAGCCAGCCAGCGCGGCGGCCACTCGATGGATATCGGATAGGGCACGACATGGCACACATGGCCTCGCAATGTCACCGTCATATGCTCGTGATCGATTTGGCATTCGACAAACCGGTCGACGGTGGCCAAGAAGTTTTGGCAGTGATAGCGCGTGTGAAAGCCGAGGATGTCCGCTGCCAGCATATTCAGCAGCATCTCGTGCTTCCAAGGACAGACGCCGAATGTTTCGGCGTTCGGCCACGGGATATGCCAAAACAGCGCGATGGTCGCATGCGGCTTGCGTCTACGCAGCATGCGGGGTAACAGCGCGAAGTGATAATCCTGAACCAGCACCACAGGATTCTTGGCCTGCGACTCTTGCGCGAGAACGTCCGCGAATTTGCGGTTCACCGTTTGGTAATGTTGCCAATCGGCCTCTCGAAATGCCGGTCGCACATAGGCAAGATGACACAGAGGCCATAGCCCCTCATTGGAAAACCCATAATAAAAGCCTTGCTCTTCTTCCGGCGTCAACCATACGCGGCGTAGCGCGTAGCTCGGGTCATCGGGCGGTACTTGCACGCGATCGTGCCGGTCCACGACCTCGCGATCTGCAGTGCCGCTGCCGTGCGCGATCCATGTGCCCGAACATGCGCGCACGATAGGCTCCAGCGCAGTCACCATACCGCTCGCCGGCACTTGCACCACCGGACCGTCGGGACCGGTGTTGTGAATGTACGGTTCGCGATTGGAAACGATAAAGAGTTCCGGCGAGCGCAGGTTCTCGCGCACTACTTGCTGCAGTGCCTGCGGCGTCCAATTTTCCTGGAAGTCGATTTCCAGCCGTTGATTAAATTCCAATTCGCGCAGCGCCTTGCGAACCTGCATGAGAATGGGCTGTGAAGCAGACTCGGATTCGGCATCGTCCAAAAAACGCAGACCGCGAATATCGCCGATCAACAATTTGATCCAGCGGCGCAACAGCAGCCAAAACAGCACGCCAACCAACAACGCCAGCGCGGACGCAATCACACCGGCCAGCGCCAGCACATAATTACGCGCCGCCGATTGCCGCCGATCGATAAAACTTAAATCGTGGACGATCAAGGCACGGAACTCGCCGCCCGCAGGTGTGGTGAACGGAAAGGATGACACCTCCACCGACCCGGACGGCAGTTGCAACATGCTGTGACCTTGCGACTCTAACCGGCGCATTTCCGTGCAGGTGACGGACTCCGGGGAGCGATCGGACTTGTAAATCAGACTGCCGTCGCTCCGGCAGAGCACCACGGCAAGCAGTCGTTCGTCGTTGGTAATACCGGCGAGATAACGTCGCAGCTCGCGCTCGTTATCCTTATCCACCAAGGCCGGCAGCGATTCGCTTAATGAATTGGCTACCAACTCCGCGCGTAGATGTACGTCGTCGCGAAACCAATCGGCCAACAATTTGTCGGCGTAAGGCACGCCGAAGTAGGCCAGGATGCTAACGGCGACCAATGTCGGAATGGCAAATCGCAGCAAAATTGCGCGTAGCATTTACACGCTCGTTTCGCTGCAAATCAGCCAGCGGTGCATCGCAGAGCATGCTACGTGCATGGTCACTCCTACATCGCGTCACTATCGACAATGCAATGTATAGGAGTTTGAAGAACCGCGAACCGCCCCAGATTATGGAATTTATGTAGGAGAAGTCGTACAAGCGACGAAGCGTGTTACTACAATGAAACCGCGGTTACCCCGCGAGCGAGTATTTTCCCATGCGTTCGCGAATCTCACTGGACAGCGCCAGCGGTCCGGCGGGCCCGATTAATACCAGCGCCGACTCTTGAACGGCAATGCAGTTTCCACTCTGGAATAAACCCACGACTAACGCATACGAGGTAGTGCCAAGACGCGCGACGCCGACACCCGCATCTACCGGCGCGGGAAAAAAGCCTTCGCTTACGAAGTGCAAGGTCATTTGCGCCACCACCGCCCGCTCCGGCGTAATAGTGGAATACATTTCACGCCCTATAGTTTCCATTTGAAAGGCAATGCGGGCGTCCTCGCAATATTGCGCGATCGACACGTTGTTGATATGCCCGCGAATGTCCAGATCGCCGAAGCGTGTCGGCAATTCGATGTGGAATTTATACGTTTCTGGCTTTAAGCGACTAGGGTCTGGGCGTTGCGTGGACATGATGTGGCGGTGACCTAGGGTCGATTGTCGTAAAGATATTTCTGAAATCCGACGAACAGATTTCTGATTTGATCCGGCGTGCCTAAGTCTGCGGTCGCATCGGCAATCGCATTGTTGTACTTCAATTTAAGAAGCGGCGAGAGCTTGTCTTGGTCGAGTTCTTCGACGCCTTCTTTTACGTACTGGGCAAGCACGAAGTGCAGGAAGGCTTGTTGTTTATCGTTGAAGTGCGCGTGAATCTCACTTTCAGCCTTAGCCGCCCGTTCGCTTCGAGTTACTGGCTGAAGTTCAAACGACACATAGGCAAGCACATCAAAGAGATCGCTCTTTTCCGCGTCAACGATTCTTTGTATCTCGACCAGCATCTCCCTTCCAAAACCTCTATCTGCAAGGCCACTTAAGAATGCTTTGCGGGTTTCAGGACGGCTCCAAATTGCACGGAGCTGATCCTCGTCCTTGAAGAACTCGGGCAACATTCCATACAGGCTCTCCAAGAACTGAGCGGCAGACATGGGCTTGCCGTCGGCGCTCCAGAACGTCGTGGCCATCATGTGTTGGATAGTGCGTTCTTTCCCGTCCCGTAGCTTGATGCGGACCTTCTTTCTGGCCTCGTAGCCTTTATCGGGTTCCTTGGCTTCAATTTTCTCTGTCTCTTCCTGCGGTCTGTTGCCTGCGGTAATGCTTGTGTTATCCACCGGTTCGCCATCCCATTCCGGATCGCTGAAGTGATGATGGGCCTTAACAAAATCGTAAATGGTGAAATAGTCTTTGCCGTCGAATAGGCGTGTACCACGGCCGATGATCTGTTTGAACTCGATCATAGAGTTGACGGGGCGCATCAAGACGATATTGCGGACGTTCCGTGCGTCCACGCCCGTAGAGAGCTTCTGCGATGTGGTCAAAATCGTTGGAATGGATTTCTCGTTGTCTTGAAACTCTTTTAAATGTTCGTCACCAAGTGCGCCGTCGCGGGCTGTTACTCGAACGCAGTAATTCGGATCGGTGCTGGCTTTCATTTGATTTATTAAATCCCGTACGGCCAGTGCATGTTCCTGAGTCGCACAGAATACGAGGGTCTTTTCCTTTTGATTGACCTGATCCATGAACAATTTGACGCGATATTCCTCGCGCTGCTTGATCTCGATGATGCGATTGAATTCCGCCTCGGTATAGCGCCGACCGACCTCAACGTCACCCTCGATGAGTTGATCGTCAGGTGTGTAGACGTAATCATCCAAGGTCGTTGCAATCTGCTTTACCTTGAACGGCGTCAAGAACCCATCGTTGATGCCGTCCTTCAGCGAGTACACATACACAGGTTCGCCGAAGTAAGCATAAGTATCGACGTTGTCCTGGCGCTTGGGCGTTGCTGTTAGACCGAGCTGCACGGCTGGCGAAAAATACTCCAATATCTCGCGCCACGAGCTCTCATCGTTCGCACCACCGCGATGACATTCGTCGATGACGATGAAGTCGAAGAAATCCTTGTCGTACTCGCCAAAGTAAGGACTCGGCTTACCGTCCTTGGGTGGACCGCTCATGAATGTTTGAAAAATTGTGAAGAAAATACTGCCGTTGGTGGGCACCTTGCCCTTTTTACGAATGTCGGCTGGATTAATGCGGACCAATGCGTCTTCCGCAAAGGCGGCAAACGAGTTGAAGTCGTTGAAGGCTTGGTTGGCCAGTGTGTTGCGGTCAGCCAAGAACAGTATGCGTGGCCGGCGTGCACCATCACGCGCCAAGTTCCAGCGCGACTGAAACAGCTTCCACGCAATCTGAAACGCGATGGATGTTTTGCCTGTGCCTGTCGCCAGCGTGAGCAAAATGCGCTCGCGTTTATCGGCTACCGCATCCAATACTCGGCTGACCGCGATGTCCTGATAAAAACGTATTTGCCAACTACCGCCCTTCGATTCGAATGGGACCGCAGCAAATCGGTCGCGCCATTCGTTCTGCTTGGCGAAGGTGAGGTTCCAGAGTTCATCCGGCGTTGGATACCGAACGACATCGCCTTCCTTGCCGTTCGACATGTCGATGCCATAAATCGACTGTCCATTGGTGGCGTAGGTAAAACGAATCGCCAGCTTGTCTGCGTATTTCTTCGCTTGTCCCACGCCCTCGGTGTAGTGCGCGTCCCACGCCTTGGCTTCGATCACGGCCAGTTTGGTATTGCGATACACCAGCACGTAGTCGGCAATGTCCGCTTTGCTACGACGCCCCGCGCCTTGTAACCGGCCCTGAGTAATTTGAAATTCGCGATGAACCCGACTGCCCTCGACCACGCCCCAGCCTGAGGCTGCAAGCGCTGGGTCAATGTGTTCGGCGCGGGTTTCGGCTTCGTTCATGAAGGCGTGTTTTTATTGGGGGCGCGGCGAAGTGTACGCGAATCCCCTCTGAATCAGCAGCCTAGGCGATTTAACCGCTACCGGAATCAGTGCCGAAGAGACGCTCGAAGTCTTCGCTTAGATCGAACGGGGTGTCTTTCCAGTAGCGCCAGTACTCAACAATGGCATTTACCTTCTGGACCGTCACATGACCGCAATCCAACATCATCCGCAGGAGCTCAAGGGATTTCATGGCTTGAATATCGAAGGTCTTCGCTACCTCAAGCAGATCGCGGTCATCGCTCACCAAAGGAATCTGCAACACGAAAGCGTGCGCCAAGTGAATCGCATCTACGCGTGAAGGTCCTGGATGCTCTGTTTGGATGTGTTCCCAGATAAATGTGAAGGCTTCATCTATCGCCTTTCTATACTTGCGCCCGACGGTTAGACGGTGGCCACGATTCTCTTTGTACTCCGGTTCGTTGGCCCATTCGAACTTGGTTTGCAGTCGGCGATTGGCGTTGAGTTCGTCGTCCAGTTCCTTCAGAACGTACAAGCAACATGTATCCGGACCAAACTCTTCAAACAGTAGCGGGTGAATATCCTTGGCCAGCCGCAGGTAGCTGTTGGTATCGACCAGGATTTTCCGCTGAGCCATTACTTAAGCTCAGCATGAATCGCCTTGGCATCGAGTAGTGAAGTATCGAGGACGGTTTGGACAAATCCCGGTCCGCGATCGCTCGTGCGAAGGTATTGCCCAAGCACTTCGAAGAACGGCGTTTCGAAATACTCTTGGGCGGTTTTGATGTAGGTCGACGGTTCGTGCGTCTTAGTTCCTAACAGTTGATTGCTCACTATTGGATAGTTGCTGTTGAAGATCGTTGTCACTTTGTGGATCAAGTCGTTTGGCTTCGGAACCGCCATGCCTTTGTGAGCTGCAAACGCATTAAGTTGGCTATAGACAGTGAACGGCGATATCAACAGCCTCATAGCCCAAGCCTGAATAATGTCGAATTGCGTAGACACGGGCATACCGCGTACTTCGGCGTAGGCTTTTTCAGCTAGTTCGTGCGGGAATAACAACGCAGCAGCAAAGGCATCTGCAAAGTTTTCGCCTTCATCGCCCCTCACGTCCGGCGTGAGCGTATGGCCAAGCTCATGCGCCATCCAAAACTTGAAGTCATGAACGTTGACGTCAAGGTTGAGATAGACCCAGGTGGTCCCGGATTTCGGCAAGTAGATATGAACGGCGTTTTCATGACGTTGCTTCGTACCCCAAAGCACTGGGATCAGCACTGTCTGAAGTTGACCAAAGCGTTTGATCAAGTGCGGAAAATCGAGCGGCTCGTCCATGGCAACATGCATGTCGGCTCGCACGGCCGCTGTTGCCCGACGAATGTAGTCGTAGTCGCAGGTTGGATTCTTGAACGTCGGGGGTACCTTGAGCGTATCAAAAGGCAGCAACGGAACGAGTTGCTCCAACAGTCGCCCCATCTCCTTGGCGTGCTCGAAGTGACCGTCCTTCGTCTTAGTGCCCTTCATCTTCCGGAACGCGACAACGGGGGCGTAGGGCTCCGCGTCTTCGCGAACCATCAAGTCGCCAAAGCCCATTGAGAGCAGTGCACCTAAGCGGAGGAGTTTGTCGGGTCTGGGAATGGATTCGCCGTTCAGCCATTTGGAGACGGCTTCGCGCGAGACATTAAGCTTGTCTGCCACGGCAGCGGCATTCAGTCCCTTGCTCTTCAGCGCGTCTCGCAACGCGTCGATGTTGAGTCGCTTTTCCACGGCGCGCAGTCTGCTCAGGCTGTCAACTTCTGTCAACAAAAAGTTAACTCAAATGCGGGTTGGTTAGTTAACCAACCCCTAGAATCCAGCCTTCCAGGTCTGCGATTCGGCGTTGACCAGGCGTCAATGGCGGGTCGAAGTAGCGAGGCAGGGTCTTTGCCGATTCGCATTCCATAAGCCATCTGCACACTGCATAGGCATCGTGTTCGTCAGCGGTGCGACCTTCCGCTGGATAGCGTTTACGAAAGATCGAGGGATAGACCTCGGCGATGACGGACTTATCGTCCGGCGCTTGCCAGCCATCAAAGGGCCAGATGTGCACACCGTCGCCCACGGCGTCGCGAATTCGTTTGAGCCAAGGGATTCCTGCGTGCGTCGATTTGGCAACCGAGCCTTGAACATCGAACTGAAAGACACTCTTTGCCGATGAGGTCCATTGCTCGCACAGGCGAAACTCGTTCGTCCTACCGATACGCAGTCCCGGTCCAGGCCAATTCGGCCAAGGGTTATCGGTTCCGTCGCGTACGAAATCCACATATGTGTGGTCGCTATCGGTTGGCCAGTGCAGCACAAAGTCATCTAGAAACTGCGGCCACCCTGTGAGCTTGTAACGCTTGAAGTAAGAAAGCGGGAAGGAAAAGCCGTGGTCGATACCCGCGATGTAACGAACGCCTTGCGTCGACAAATCCATCAACCACGCCGCAATTTCTTTGCGAGACCAATTGCAACGCTGACCGTTATTCGATTTGGCGAAACAATACTGCTTCTCCGGCAGTGGGCCCGGCCTGGCTACATACACCTGCAAGCCCTTTAGTCGAGATTCGGGTGTCTCTGCGCCGGAGTAGTCGATGCCGATGTAGAGATCGAATTCCATTGGCGTCGATTACTAGAGTTCGCCGGAGAATGCTCTGTGCAGTAGAGATTTTTTCAATTCGTCGAGCGCGGCGAGTTTTTGTTGGTAGATGGATTCGAGGCGTTGCGTTTCTGCGGTTAAGGAATCAATCTGCGCGGCTATTTTCTGTTGTTGTTCAGGAGAAAGAACCGGGATCGAGATATTCGCAAGTTCATCCATATCGATCTTAAGCGTTCCATGTGCCGCATTGCTCAAAATGCCTTCGCCATAGTTAATGCTCGTGCGTAGCGCGAAAAGTAGATAGCGAGATACGAGGCCTGCATGGGGAAGAATGGCACGTATATCTTGATTGAAAGCACATGGAACCGTTAGCTCAGCAATTTGAGCACCATGTGCCAATCCCATTCCTCGCACAAGAATTAGGAGTGCGCCTTTTGGCGCCATGCGCGTTGAAGACTCGTCGACAGCCTTCCTTGAGATATGCAGCGTGGAATCTGACAATTGCGTCGACTTCATATCGCGTCCTGAAATCCACGGAATATTTCCATTCCAATAACCGCTGTTTGCCTTTGACGGCGTGCCTCCGCTGCTAAAAGTACAGAGTTTTCCGAGTGGCTTTACGACATGGCCGTCATCTCGCGAAATAAATACAGATTGCAGATGGCTCTCAAACAACTCGCGGGCGTTTTGCAGATTCTTTTCGGCGTTGGCTTTGGCGGCGGCGATGCCGTCAAACGCTTCGTCGAGGATGCGGACGATGCGTTGTTGCTCGGGAAGTGACGGGAGGTTCAATTCAACAGCGCGAATTTTTTCTAGACTCAGGTTCTTCTGACGAACGCCGCGACGTTGTCCAAGAACCGTGTCTCTGATCGCGTTTATCGCGTGCAGAACGAAGATCAAATCAATCTTTTCGTTTGGCCGTACTCCCGCTATCGCCTGATTGAATGCTCCTGCTCTGTCCAGAATTGACATTTTCAAAGCCGCTGTGTCGTACATCCCAATCAGTAGCGAACCTGCGGGAAACATTTTGGCGTTCGAATTATCCAACCCCGCCTTCGAAATGTTTCGTTCTGGAACAGACGTATAGAGATCATTCAGTTCTCCTGACGAATACCATGGAAGATCGCCGTTCCAATAGGTTTTATTGGACACAAGTGGAGTACCGCCACTTTGAACATCGGCAATTTCACCGAGCCTTTTCTTCTGCCACTCCACCTTCATCGCACAACCCCAGCACCATCGTCATGCCCGCGAAGGCGGGTATGACGGAAATACAGAGAGCCCGTGCAACTCACAGCAGCCCTCGAATGCCTTTCAATATCTCCGCGCTTTGCTTATCGAGCGTGGCGATCTCGCTCATGATGTCCTGTGCGCTTCGATGTGCAACGACTTCACCGCCGTTCGGATTCTTCACCGACAAATCAAACGTCGTCTGATCGATGGTTTTTGCATCGACACTCCACGACTTGGGCGAGTCCTTGTGTTTCTTTTGCAACTCGACGAATTCAGCAAGGTCCGCATCGTTGAGCGAATTGGTCTTGCCCATGCTACGCCCAGGATCGAGTTGGTAGAACCAGGTCTTTCGGGTAGGCGAGCCCTTCTCGAAGAACAACACGACGGTCTTCACGCCTGCACCTATGAATGTTCCGCCAGGGCAATCGAGCACTGTGTGCAAATTACATTCGGTCAACAACTTCTTCCGCAGGCTCACCGATGCATTGTCCGTGTTGGATAGAAACGTGTTCTTGATAACGATGGCCGCTCGACCGCCAGCTTTCAGCTTCTTGATGAAGTGCTGTAAGAACAAAAACGCTGTCTCACCCGTCTTGATTGGAAAGTTCTGCTGAACTTCTGGGCGTTCTTTGCCACCGAACGGCGGGTTGGCCAGAACGATCTCGAAACGGTTCTTCTCTTGAATGTCATCCAGGTTTTCCGACAAGGTGTTGGTATGCGTGATGTTCGGCGCTTCGATGCCGTGCAGAATCATATTCATCGTTGCAATCACATACGCTAGCGACTTCTTTTCCTGACCGTAGAACGTTTTCTCCTGAAGTATCTTGGCTTCCTTCGTGGTGAGGCCCGGTTTCTGCTTCATGTAATCGAAGGCTTCGCATAAAAATCCAGCCGATCCCACAGCACCGTCATATATTTTTTCGCCGATCTTCGGTTGAATCACTTTAATCATGGCGCGAATCAACGGGCGCGGTGTGTAATACTCGCCGCCGTTGCGTCCGGCGTTGCCCATGTTCTTGATCTTGGCTTCGTACAGATGCGATAGCTCGTGCTTTTCCGATTGCGACCGAAAGCGCAGCTCGTCGATGTGATCGATGATCTCCCGCAGGTTGTACCCGCTTTGTATCTTGTTTTTGATCTCGCCAAAGATCTCGCCGACCTTGTACTCGATTGTGTCCGGGCCAGTGGCCTTCTGTTTGAACTTCTGTAAATACGGAAACAACTTGTCGTTCACAAAGTCGCGAAGGTCATCGCCCGTCTGCGCCTTCTTTTGATCGAGCTTGCCGTCCTTCCCCTTCGGCGCGGCCCACACGTCCCAGCGATAGTCCTTGCCAAGCATGTAGCTGTATTTCTTACCCTCCAGCTCGGACTCCATTGCCTTGTCTTGCTCCAACCCATCAAGGTACTTCAGGAACAACAGCCATGACGTTTGCTCTGTGTAGTCCAGCTCGGTTGTACAACCGGCTTCCTTCCAAAGAACGTTGTCGATGTTTTTGAATGCTTGCTCGAACATGTTTTGCTTTTGGTGATCGATGCCGATTAGACGGCCGCATTGTACCTACCTCGCGCCCGCTGTCTTGTATCCCGTATCATTCGCGGATGAGCACGCCAGCCTTACAAACCGAATTCGTATTCGAAGCACGGGTTGCCTGCGACGCCGTCGTTTTAATCGGTGACAGCAAGTTAGGCAAGCGCCAGCTCATCCCGATTACCGGCGGCGAATTTTCCGGTCCGAATATCAACGGCCGCGTGTTGCCCGGCGGTGCGGATTGGCAATTGACCAGGCCCGACGGTGTGACGGAAATCGAAGCGCGTTACACCATTCAGACGCATGACGGCGTCAATATTTCGGTGGTTAATCGCGGTATAGCGCTGCAGCCGCCTAGGTTTGAGCAAGTGTACGTGCGCACGACACCGGAGTTCGAAGCACCGGACGATAGTGCTTACGCGTGGCTCAACCGAAACGTATTTGTCGGCACACTGCAAGTGATGAGCAAGCGGCCACTGATGGTGCAGGTGCGGGTATTCAGAGTGCTATAAGAAAAGCTGCTAGGCGCTAGGTACTAGGCTCTAGCCAGAGAAACGGCGCGTACTTGCTGCTTGCGAAGCTCTAACCATATGACCCGGTATGTGTTGGGATTGCGAAGTATTGCGCTCGTTCCCGGATCTGGATCCACTCTCTGGCTAGAGCCTAGTTGCTAGAAGCTAGTAACTTCCGCTATCCATATACCGTCACCACCTGCCTGCTAATCGCGGCGACTCTTCCCGCCGGATTGACGACATGGCTCGAATGCACAACGTAGCCTTCGGCGGCCGCGTCGACGTCTGCGTCCAAACGCCACCATTCATCGATACCAAAATCGAAGTTAGTGTCGAGAATGTCCAGTGTCCAACTCAGTGTGCTGGCGGGGCTGGGTTTATCCATGAGTGCTAACGCGGGCGTCGGAATCGCATCCATGAGAGCGAGCGCATGCGCTTCGGTAATTCGCGGCACATCCTCGTTGCGATAGCGCAGGTACACGCTCATCTGCGACTCGGTGGCTCGCGAAAACAGGCGCGAGCCGCGCGCCCAGCGTTGTTGGTAGTGCTGTAGGAACGAGGGTAACCCAGAGCCCTCGCGATAAGGCTTTTCCTTTGCCTGATCGGGTGTGACGTCGCACTGCATTGCAGTAGGCTTTATGTTCAGGACGGACTCGCGCGCCGCGCCGTACATGGCGGTAGCACTCATGCTTACCTGGCCGCCGGATTTCACCGTGCAGCTGGCCAGTGTCACGGCTTTGCCAACTCGGTTCACCGCGGCTTCGAAGGCTACCTCGCCTTCGCCGATGGGACCGATGAACACCGCTTGCAAGGCACGCAGCGGCCGATCGACCGGTACTTGCTGCCGCATCGCGCTAGCAGCCAGCGTCGTGATCAATCCGCCAAAAGCAGTGCGGCCCTGCATCCAGGTTTCGTCTAAGGTGGCGATATAAACGCGATCTCGCGGCTGAAACGCGGCTAAAATCCGAACTAAAGATTGCATGGGGGAACAGTCATGATGAGTGCGGCGTTGTGCAGTCTGCAGTCAATGTTCCGTACAGGCAAGATGCCCACTGCTTTGTCGCGCAGCATGTTGCATAGACGAGGCTACCGCTCAGCCATAACAAGAATTACAACATCATGAAGACCGAGTTACCTTCTCTCGCTAAGCCGCAAGCCGGCGTGCCGCCCGATTCTTTGCGGGCGCAACGCTATCGGCTGATGGGAATCGCGGCAGCAACGCTGACGATGTTTGCGCTCGACCTAACGTTTCGACTGCCGTTTATTACGGCCGCGGTCTATATGCTCGCCGTGATGGCAAGCGCGGCCTCGTCGCGGGCATGGCAGGTGATAACGACGGCGATATGGGTCATTGCACTGTTGTTTCTGGCGCGACTGCTGTCGCCGCTCGGTATTGAGCGAAGCCAACTGCCGGCGCTTGGGTTGACTACGTTTTTTGTCGGCATTACAGCGCTATTTGGGCTGACACTGCAGCGACGCATACTGAACGAATCGCTTGCGGAGAACCGTGCGCTGCAAGCCGGTAAAGAAAGCGAGCAGTTACGTGAAGCGTTGCAGCGCGCGGAATCCGCAGACGTACGTTTGCGCGCCGCGCTCGAGCGTTTAACGCTGGCGACTCGTTACGCGGGTATCTCCGTGTGGGAGTGGGATTTAGTGGCCGATACTCTCTATGCGGCCGAGGGTAGCGAGTTTCGCGAGAGGTTGGGGTCGGTCACGCATTTACGTGGCAGCGATTTCAGCAGCAACTACGTGCATGCCGACGATCGTGAAGCATTCTTGTCGGCATTTCGCGATGCGCTGGCCCGCGGCAAGGCCGATGTTCCCATCGATCATCGTTATCGCTGCATCGCTGCCGACGGAACCGTGCATCACGTTCAATTGCGGGCGCGTGTTTATTACGACGACGGCAAGCCGACGCGCATCGTTGGCGTGGATTGGAATGTTACGCGCGAAGTCATGGACGCCGAAGAATTACAGCGTCAAGCCGCGCAGCTCGCCGATGCAGAGCGACGCTTAGAGCGCGCTTCGTTGTCGAGCTTGGAAGGCCATTGGGAAACCGATTTACTGACGGGCCACTCGTGGATTTCATCCAGCTTACGCGCCTTGCTGGGCTTCGCGCCGGGTCAATTCGAAGAGTTGCCCATTATGGTCACCGAACTGGCGCACGAAGCCGATCGTGCGCGCAACGAAGCTGCTTATTTGTCTCATATCGAGCGCGGTACGGATTACGATTTATCGCTGCGTTTGCGCAATGCCGCCGGCGAATATCGCTGGTTCCGGGTGCAGGGTGTGGCGGAACGCGATGCAAACGGGCGGCCGATCCGTATCTCCGGTTCAGTGCAGAATATTCACCGACAAAAAGAAGCCGAAGAAGCGTTGCGTGAAGCGCAATCGCGTTTCGAGCGTGCAGTGAACGGCGCACAAGACGGCCTGTTTGAAGTGGATGTGGTCAGCGGTGCCGCATGGTTCTCGCCGCGCTACAACCAAATGCTGGGATACGAGTCGAACAGGACATTTACGCTTCAGGATATGCGCGCGCTTATGCATCCCGAAGACGAGCAAGCGACGATGGCCGCTTTTGCGGCGCATATGCGCGATCGTGCGCGGTTCGATGTGCAACTTCGCATGCTTAAGAGCAACGGCGAATGGCTTTGGGTGCGCGCCCGCTCGACCGCGGAGTTCGGTCGCAAAGGCGATCCCAAACGCCTTTCGGGCTCGATTCAGGATTACAGCGAAGCGCGTCAAGCGCGCGAAGCGTTGGAGCGAGCTACTGCGGACGCCGAAGCGGCCAATGCCGCGAAGAGTACCTTCCTCGCTACGATGAGCCATGAAATCCGTACGCCCATGAACGGCATCATCGGCATGACGGGTCTATTGCTGGACACGGCGCTGGAGCGCCAGCAGCGCGAATTCGCCAACACCATTCGCAGCTCCGCAGACGCGCTATTGCACGTCATTAACGATGTGCTCGACTTCTCCAAGATCGAAGCAGGCAAGCTCGACATAGACGTCACCGATATGGATTTGCGCGCCAGTGTCGAAGACGTAGGCGCATTGATGGCGCTGCAGGCCGCCGGCAAGGGCGTGGAATTGGTTGTGGATATTCGTCCGGAGGTACCGGACTTGGTACGCGGCGACACGCAGCGCATACGACAGTGTTTGCTTAACTTGCTCAGCAATGCGGTGAAGTTTACGGAGCGCGGCGAAATCGTCGTCGAAGTGTGCGTGTTGGCGCAGCAAAGCGGCCGAGCGCTAATGCAGTTCAGCGTACGCGACACTGGTATCGGTCTGTCTCCCGAGCAGCGCGCACAATTGTTTCAACCCTTTGTGCAGGCGGACTCGTCGACTACACGTCAATTTGGCGGCACGGGTTTGGGTTTGTCGATCGTTAAACGATTAGTAGAAATGATGGGCGGGCAAGTTGGGCTGGAAAGCGAATTGGGTGTGGGGTCGACGTTTTGGTTCACGCTGCCCCTAGAGGCGACGGATCCGACCGGACGTTACGAGCGACTGCGCATGCCCGGTACCGGCAAGCGGGTGCTGGTAGTTGACGACAATGAAGCCAATCGCCAAGTGCTGGGCGGGCAACTCGTGCGCGGAGGTTTCGAAGCGGAACTAGCGTGCGATGCCACGCAGGCTTTGGAAATGCTGCGTGCAGCGCATGCAGCCCACAAACCGTTCGATGCCGCACTGCTCGATTTTCAGATGCCGGCGATGGACGGCGCTTCGCTCGGCGAGGTCATCAATGCCGACACGCAGCTCGCCAGCACTCGCTTGATATTGCTGACATCGATGGATCGCGTCGGCGACAAACAGCGTCTAGCTGCCATCGGTTTTGCCGCCTACCTGACTAAGCCGGTGCGCGCTCAAGAACTCAAAGAATGTGTGGATCGAGTGTTGTCGCATCCGGCCAGCGAGTGGCACATGCAAAGCCAACCGTTGGTGACGCGCAATGTATTGAGCGATTCTCTCGGCGAGCCGACGTACGGCGGTCTCGTGCTGTTGGTGGAAGACAACGAAGTCAATCAAAAGGTGGCGCAAAAATACTTAGAGCGTTTGGGATGTCATGTGCGCTCTGCCTACGACGGCGCGGCCGGCGTCAAGGCGTTTACCGAAGAACGCTTCGATCTTGTGTTGATGGACATGCAGATGCCGGTGATGGATGGACTTACTGCCACACGCGAGATCCGCAAGCTCGAGCGCGGCACCCGTCACACGCCTATCGTCGCTTTGACGGCCAACGTACTGGCAGGACAACTGGAGCGCTGCCTCGAAGCAGGTATGGACGATTTTCTGACCAAGCCGTTGGACGTCGCGCGCCTGCGCGATGTGTTGAACCGCTTCAGCCTGAATAGTTCGCATTGGGGCAGTAATTCGGAAGTGATCGGCGCAGAGCCGGAATCCGGCCCCCTCGATTGGCGACGCATAAACGATATTGCCGACGGTGACGGGGAATTTGCTCGCGAGTTAGTGCAGACTTTTTTAGACAGCACTCGCGAAGCACTCGATGAAGCCACTGCAGCATGGCAACAGCATGATCGCAGCGCGCTGGCGCGCGCGGCACATAAGTTGAAAGGCGCCAGCGGCAATGTCGGTGCGCAGAAGCTGCAGACTTTGGCGCAGCACTTGGAAACAAGTTCGCAAACGGCAGCGGTCGAAGCGGTAGAAAGCGCTTTGGGGGCTGTGGTGGCCGAGGACGAATGCGTACGGGAGTACGTGCGGCAACAGAATCGCCTATGAATAATCCGCAACCCATGCCGGCGCCCGACTCGAGCGCGGTCAAGCAGCTCCGCGCGTTGCTGACTAGTAGTCAACGCATGGTGTTCTTTACTGGCGCGGGTATCAGCACCGAATCCGGCATTCCGGATTTCCGCAGTCCCGGCGGCGTATGGACCAAGATGCAGCCGATTTATTTTCAGGACTTTGTGGCCTCCGAATCGGTGCGTAAAGAAGCATGGCGCAGACGATTTGCGAATACCGACGGGTGGAACAATGCCCGGCCCAACCGCGGTCACCTCGCTGTCGCGCAATTGATCGCCCGCGGCGTTGCCTCTGCGGTGATTACACAGAACGTGGATAATTTGCATCAAGCCGCCGGGGTCCCCGAGGAAAAAGTCATCGAGATTCACGGCAACTCCACCTACGCGCGTTGCTTGCAGTGTCGTGCACGTTTTGAATTGAAAGAATTGGAAATGGAGTTCAGTGCCAGCGGCACGGTCGGACCGTGCAAGCGCTGCGGCGGACTCATCAAATCGGCGACCATTTCATTCGGTCAATCCATGCCCGCGGAAGAAATGCGGCGCGCACTCAACGAAGCACGGCTGTGCGATCTATTTATCGTATTGGGTTCATCGTTGACGGTATTTCCGGCTGCAGATCTGCCGGTGCAGGCGAAATATCAAGGCGCAAGACTGGTGATTATCAATCGCGACCCGACCGATCTGGACGAGCAAGCCGACTTGGTGATCAATGCCGGGATCGGCGATACGTTGACTGCCGCGCTCATCGTCAATTGAGCGCGGCATGGCGCTATTAGACAGCTAGCGCACGTTCAGTGTGCTGCAGCCGCCGCGGCTGCATTGCGCTTGTCGCGCTGAATAGTGAAGCAGGCAATCACAATCAACACAAAGGCCACGGCCAGCATTAGATAGCCCCAGGCAACGCCGGTGCGCAGTGCCGGTCCGACGGCCACACCCGCCTTTGCGTACGCTGTGCTTATCTGCCCCATGACGAACGGGCCCATCGCCAAGCCGATAAACGTCATCATCATCAAGTAAATCGCCGATACCGTTCCGCGCATGTGCGGCGGCACCAGGTCATTGACGGTTGATGTCGCCGGGCCGATATACATGGGGCTGAAAAACATGGCGAAGAAATTAAAGATGTATACCCATTTAAGGTCCGTCGCGAAGAACACGCCGTACGCGAACGGCAACATAGTGACGATACAAATCAGACCAACCAGCAAACGTCCAAACTCCCAACGTTCCTTTAACTTATCGGCTAGAAAGCCGCCTACGGAGATGCCCAGCCAGGCGCCAAAAGCCGCGGTTAAACCAATCGCCGTGCCGATTTCAGCGTGGCTAGCTCCGTGTGCGCGCAATAGATACGGTACCGCGAAGAAATTGCTGCCGTATGTTACGAACCCGATGCACGGAAAGGCGATGCACGTGAGCATCACCGTGCGATTTTTGAAGATGGCGTTAAAAACTTCCGGTGACCGAATAACCAGCGCCTGCGCCCACGTGAACGTGCAGTAAACCCCAATCGACATTGCAATCCATTGCACTTTGTTTGGCATGAGTTGGTGCAGTCCCCGAGCAGCCGCCACAATCAGTGCCAGCGTCACCAGGTTGGTGATCAATACCCTGGAGCTGGCCTTATTCAGAATGAGATTGATGAAGTTAAGAACGGGTAATACGCCCATTAGTTCGCGGCCGGTCATGCGGAAGGGATGCGGTTCGATGCTGTGCACCACGCCTTCGCTCATGCCGCGCATCGGCTCTTTTAGCGTCTTTACCCATATCGCCATGAAGACGCCGGGCAGGCCAACCAGCAGAAATGCCATCTGCCAGCCTTTCAATCCGAATGGCGCCGACGCTGGATCGGGAAACCAACTGTGCCAGGCGTCGAGTACGACGCCGCCTATCGCCAAGCCGATGCCGCCACCGATGTAGACGCCACTGGAGTAAATCGCCATCACCGTAGCGCGTTGCTTGGGATTGAAGTAATCCGCCAACATTGAAAATGCGGCGGGACTGGCGCTCGCTTCGCCGACGCCGACGCCGACGCGATAACCCAGCAGGGCGCCGAACGATCGTGCGGTGCCCGACAGCGCCGTCATGATGCTCCAAAACGCGAGCCCGACAGAAATCATGGATTTACGCATCCATACGTCGGCTAGCCGGCCCAGCGGAATGCCGAACAGCGCATAGAACACCGCAAATACGGTGCCGTAGAGAATTCCCAAATCGGCGTCGGTGATTTTGAGGTCGGCCTTAATTTCTTCGGCCAAGATCGAGATAATTTGTCGATCGACGAAATTAAACACGTACACGATGGTCAATACGACCAGCACATACTTGGCGTAACCACTGCCTACGTACGTTTTATCGGCGTACTTGGGGTCGCTACCCGTCGCTGAATCTTGCTTCGAGTCCGCATCGTTGTGTTGAGTCATGGAATCGTCTTCTAATAATTTGCGCCGCATGCATCGCGACGATGGTTTTGCGGAACACAGTTGTTACCGGCGAACGTGTGTGTCACGGTGACGCACACGCCTCCCCCCAATTCGACCCATTAAAACACAGGCTTTCCGATCCAGCCATGTTAAGCGGATGTGAAGGTTTTTAAGTTTCGCAAGACGAGATTGACGCACATCGAACCTCGCTTTACGCTCACTCGGATACACCCAGCGCAGGAATCTACATGCGATACGCACTTTTCGTTTTTATCGCGACGCTTTTTTGCTCCGCGCATGCCGCGCCGGCGGGACAAATCAAATTTACGGAACACACATTGAAAAACGGCCTGCGCGTCATTCTGTCGGAAGACCACGCCGCGCCCGTCGTGTCGCTGCACATTACTTACGATGTGGGTTCGCGCAACGAACAAGCCGGCCGCACGGGTTTTGCCCATCTCTTTGAGCACATGATGTTCAAGGGTTCGGCGAATGTCGGTAATGGTGAACATTTCTATCTGATTCAAACGCAGGGCGGGTCGATGAACGCCACAACGAGCGCAGACCGCACTGTATACTTCGAGACTCTGCCTGCGCACCAATTGGAACTGGCTTTATTCTTGGAATCGGATCGCATGCGCTCCTTGGACATTACGCAGGCCAATCTCGACAACCAGCGCGAAGCCGTCAAGGAAGAGCGTCGGTTGCGAATGGACAATCAGCCGTACGGCAAAGCGTTTGAACGCCTGCAAGAATTGCTATACGACAATTTTGCCTATAAGCATTCGGTGATCGGATCGATGGAAGACTTGAACGCTGCCACCGTAGAAGATGTACATGCGTTCTTCACTCGGTACTACGCTCCGAACAATGCCGTGTTAACGCTGGTCGGCGATTTCACATCGGATGCAGCCCTAAAGGCGATTCGAAAACACTTTGAGAGCATTCCTCGCCAGCCGTCGCCGCCCGCCGTGAACATGAATGAGCCGTTGCAGACCGCCGAACGCCGCGACGTTTTGGTCGATCCACTAGCGCGACTGGCACGGGTGTATGTCGCCTACAAGACTGTGCCGGGCAACACGCGCGACACGTACGTTTTAGACGTACTGTCGTCGGTGCTGCAGAACGGGCAAAGCTCGCGACTGTACCGGTCCTTGGTGCGGGAAAAGCAATTGGCGGTGAACGCTAGTGCCGGCATGGACGAGCGGCGCGGCATTTCGCCGTTCTTTTTCTTTGCCACGGTGATGCCGGACAAAAAGACGGCGGACGTGGAAGCGGCCATCTATGCGGAGATCGAGCGCATACAACGCGAGCCGATCGCCGAATGGGAATTGGAGAAAGCGGTAAATGGCTCGCGCGTTAGTTACTACAGTGCCGTGCGCGGCGCGGGACAGCGCGCCGAATTGCTGGGCGAGAGCAAGGCATTCTATAACAACGCAAATCTCATCAATGAGTATGTCGACAAGATCAATGCGATAACACGCGAGGACGTGCAGCGTGTGGCCAAGCAGTACCTGCAGGCGGGCAATCGCACCGTATTGGTCGTCACTCCAGCCGCCGCGCCAGGACGCTAAACATGAACGCTTCACTTCGCTGGTTATCTACCTCGCTTATTTGTTTGCTGAGTGCGGGTGCTCTTGCGCAGGGTACGCCCGACGCGGTTGCCGATCAGACCATGAAAGGTGCGCAGCTCAAGGGTAAGGCGCCCATCAATACCCAATCGTTACGCATTCACTTGCCGAAACCGGTGGAAGCTCAATTGAGCAACGGCGTGCGGGTGGTGGTGATCGAAGACCGCAAGTTACCTACTTTCTTCATGCAGGCCGTGATCCTAAATCGCGGCGACGCTTTAGATGTCAAAGGCCGGCAAGGCATCGCGCGCGCGACGGCGGTTCAGTTACGCGAAGGAACCTCCGCACGTACCGCGCAGCAGCTGTCGGAGGAACTGGACGTACTCGGTGGGAGCTTAAGCGGCTCGACGAGCACTTTGGATGGTTACGTAACCGTGAGTGGACTGAGCGAACACCTTGATAAATTGCTCAACCTGTTCGCCGATACGTTGCTGCGCCCGACGTTTCCCGACGCAGAATTGCAGCGCTATAAAGCGCGCGTGTTGTCGCAGTTGCAAGCACAACGCGCCCAGCCGGGGTTTCTTTCGCGTGAGCAACTTTATAAGACGGTTTACGGCGATCACCCCGGTGGTGTCGTCGCACCTAACGAAGAAGACATCAAACGACTGAGCGTCGATGATCTCAAGAGCTTTCACGGCAAATACTATCGGCCTAACGCCGTGCTGTTGCTTGTGGCGGGCGACGTAGCGACCAAGGATTTGTTACTCAAGCTTGAGACGGCGTTTAAAGGCTGGCAGGCCAACGATGTGTCGGTCGAACCGCTGCCGGCTGTCACCACGCCGGCGAAGTCGCAGGTATTTGTAGTCGACCGGCCCGGCTCCGTGCAAACCTCATTGTTGTTGGGCGCCCTAGGAATTAAGGGCGACGATCCCGATCGCCCCGCGCTGGCAGTAATGAATCAAGTATTGGGCGGCAGCGCGGCGTCGCGCTTGTTTATGAATTTACGCGAAGACAAAGGCTACACCTACGGGGCGAACAGCTTCGTCTCGCGCAGCCGCTATCCCGGCATTGTGGCTGCCAGCGCTGAGGTGCGCACCGAAGTGACCGAGGGTGCGATGAACGAATTTATGTACGAGCTAAAGCGCATAGGCACTCAGCCGGTAGAGGCGGTAGAACTCGCAAACGCTAAACGCGCGTTGGTGGGCCAGTTCGCGCTGGCAATGGAAGACCCGCGGTCGTTCGTCGAGTATGTGTTTGAACAAAAGATCTACGGCTTTCCGGCTGACTATTGGGATCGATTGGCCGAGCGCATAGACGCCGTTACCGCGGGGGAAGTGCAGCGCGTCGCCAAGAAGTACTTCGATCCCGCACGCATGCAGATCGTGGCCGTGGGCGACGCCACGAAAATTCGCGGTGTAATGGAAAAGTACAAGAGCAGCAACTAGTCAGCAGCGGGAGCGGACGGAGTCCGGCCTCTCCCGCTCTATTATTATGTGATCCTGGTATTCATCCGGTCATGGGCTTCGTGGCATTCTTAGCTGCTGGCTCATCACTCTAATTCCAAGGATCTTGCATGTCCGACCCTAGTCCCGCCCATATCGTTACCCTGCAATCGCACGCGCTGCAGGCGCAAGCACGGTTTCCCGACGCTAGCGGAACATTGGCGTGGATCCTGTCGGCGCTGTCGATCTCTTGCAAAATCATCGCTAACAAAGTGCGTCGAGCGCAGCTGGACGACGTGCTTGGCACTGCCGGCGCGGAAAACGTGCAGGGCGAGCAACAGCAAAAACTCGACGTCATTGCGAACGAAGTGCTGTTGCGTACCTTGGGTCAACGCGACGGCGTGGCGATTGTTGCTTCGGAGGAAAACGAAGAGCCCGTGATTCTGCGGAATCAGGCGGACGGCGAACGTAAGTACTGCGTGCTCTTCGATCCCCTGGATGGATCGTCCAATCTCGATGTTTGCGGCGGCGTCGGCACCATCTTCAGTATCTTGCGACAAGATCGCCGCACCGTGCGCGCGGAGGATTCGCTGCTGCAGGCAGGCTCGCAGCAGGTGGCGGCGGGTTACGTGTTGTATGGGCCATCGACCGTGATGGCATTGACGTTGGGCAATGGCGTGGATTTATTTTTGCTCGACCCTGCTATCGGCGCCTTCGTGCGTGTCGCCGAGAACGTGCGCATTCCGAAATCCAACAAGAGCTACTCGCTCAACGAAGGCAATCGGTTGAGTTTTCCGTCCGGCTATCAGAAGTATTTGGATTGGGCGCAAGCGAACAATTATTCCAGTCGCTACGCCGGCGCGATGGTGGCCGATGTGCACCGCATTCTCCTTAAGGGCGGCGTATTCATGTATCCGCCGACCAAAAAAGCGCCTAATGGCAAATTGCGCTTGATGTACGAAGCCAATCCGATGTCGATGCTTATCGAACAGGCAGGCGGTAAGGCCCTTGCCGCTCCCGGTCAGCGCATCATGGATGTCGCACCGACGGATATTCACCAGCGCATACCGGTGATTTTAGGCAGCCCCGATGAAGTGGATCACGTGGCCACGCATTTAAGTTAAACGCTTCCTTCAGTCGCAAGAATCACAAAGAAGGCGACAATCCGCGAGTCTCGCGCCACATCAATCCAATTCAGGCGGATGATTTCTCGTATATCGGTATCCTGGTAAAGAAGCACGGGAAGGAAGGACTGTCGAATTTTGAGTGGCGAGCTTCTTTGCGGCGGGCGCGTCGATCGCGCCTGCCGAACTCACCGGTAGCCACGCGCTTGTAGCGAGAATAGATGCGCGTAGTGGCCATTCAATCGCATCAACTCATCGTGACTGCCGCGTTCTATGATACGACCTTGCTCTATCACGACGATTTGATGCGCCATACGCACCGTGGAAAAACGGTGCGAAATCAGGATCGCGATTTTGTCCTGCGTGAGTTTGCTGAAGTGCTCAAAAATGGTCGCTTCCGCCGCCGCGTCCATCGCAGCAGTCGGCTCATCGAGCACTAACACATCAGCCTCGGAGCGCATGAACGCTCGGGCCAACGCAATTTTTTGCCATTGACCGCCCGATAATTCGCGCCCTTCCTTAAACCACTTGCCGAGTTGCGTGTTAAATCCACGCGGCAATTGTTCGATGATGGGTGTGGCCATGCCTTTCGCGGCTGCATCATGCCACTTCGATTCATCGTCGAAATAGCGCACGTCACCGGCCCCGACATTCTCTCCCACCTTAAGTTGGTAGCGCGCGAAGTCCTGAAAGATCACACCGACACGTTGTCGCAGCGCCGCTTCGTCCCATTCCTGCAGGTCGAGGCCATCGAGCAGAATTTGTCCTCTATTGGGTGGGTATAACCGCGTGAGCAATTTTATGAGCGTGGTTTTGCCCGAGCCATTTTCGCCAACGAGTGCAAGTGACTCGCCGGGTTTGATATGTAGGTTGATATCGACTAGCGCCGGCGTTTGCGCATCTGGATATTGGAAACTAACGTCTTTAAAGCGAATCCCATCGTCCGGATTCGGACCCTTAATCGCCGTGCCCTGGTGCGGCGTCACCGGTGTTTCCAAATACTCATATAAAGTGGAGAGGTACAGATTGTCTTCGTACATACCGCCGATGGCGGAGAGTCCAGCAGATACAGCCGACTGCCCTTGCCGGAACAACATCAAGTACATCGTCATAGCACCCAGCGTGATGCGGGCCGCAACGGCGCTCAGCGCAATCCAAACATAGGCTCCATACAGCGCAAACGTTCCGACCAGTCCGAGCAAAAACCCCCAGGTATCTCTGCGGACGGTCAGGTCGCGATCTTCCTTGTACAGCTTGCGATAAATGTCGCGATATCGTTCCAGCAGTAAGGGTCCCAAGCCGAACAGTTTGACTTCCTTGGCGTGGTCCTCGCGTGCGATCACGGTTTCCAGATACATTTGCATGCGCGTTTCAGGCGAACGCCAGCGGAAGAGTCGAAACGCATCTCCGGAAAATTTTACTTCGGCAAAAAAAGCGGGCAAACCGCACGCAACCAAAATGACGACTGCCCAAGGTGAAAATTGCACCAGCAGTACACCGTAGCTGGTGAGGGAAATGGCGTTTTGTATTAGGCCGAACGTGCGCATAACCAAGGACAGCGGTCGCACCGATGCTTCCCTTCGCGCTCGCGTCAGCTTGTCGTAAAACTCCGAATCTTCGAAGTGAGCCAAATCCAGCGTAAGCGCTTTTTCCAAAATCATTACATTGACGCGCTGACCCAGTTGAGCGCGAAGTAGCGATTGGCACAAGGAGACGCCGCGCTGCGCCGCCGCCATACAGGCGACCAATACGCCCTCGAGCACCACCCACTCCACGACCGCGCGTTTTCGCTCGTCGGACGCGACGCTAATCGCCGCTACGACTGCGTCGACGATGTGTGCGCCGACGTAGGCAATTGCAGCCGGCAGCGTACCGGCAATTAACGTCAGCAAAGCCAACGCCAAAGTTAGCGGCCGACTTGTGGACCAGACTAGCTCCAGCGCGCGGCTGCTGTAGGCGAAGACGGCAAAATGACCGCGGCGGAGTTGCGGTGTCGCAGCAGAAATGCGTGTGCCCGTGGGGTGCATGGCTCGGTATGTAATCAGGGAAGCGCCTAAAGTCCCCAGTCTGTGGGCTGAGTCACACTCATGCAAGGCTTGCGGTTATGCTAAATCGTGCAAATCCCGAGTGTGCAGCTCACTATCTGCCTCACGGGTCTCTTAAGGAAAACTTCGGGTTTGCCGATTTAGGGAAAGTACGGGAGGAATGGCGGCGCACTTGTTGCGAGTGAGGCTGTCTATGATTGAGCTATGAGTAGTCCTAAAGGTTCAGTGCCGAGACCGCCGCAAGGCGCAGCAAAAGACGCGCCGAAGGAGACTGCGTCTCCGAATTCAGGGCGAGTCACTTTTGATTCGCGTGGCAATTCGGTGTGGGAATGGAAAGCCGAAGAGACAGGTAAATACTCGCGCGATGTGAGCACACAACGGCTGAAGAAACTCGAAGCAGCCGACCTGTCCATCGAAGAAACAGCCAAAGTAAAACAGCCGGAAGGTTTGTCGCTGAGCGACGAACGCATGCCGGGCGGTGGCTTTGACCCTTACGATAACGCACCGTCCAAGAACGACACCAAGATGCCCACGCGCGGCCACGTCGCGCCGGACCGTCCAAAGCCGCCAGCCGCACGAAAGTCCCCCACCGATTTACGCGCGCTGAGCAAGTGGATGGAAATGAAGAAGCGACTCGCCGGAGAAAAGGACGACGAGTAAGTCGTCTTCAACTCTCGAGCAGGAATTTCCGTCGCCACTCCCGCTTCCAAAGCGGCGAGAAACGCAGCAGCAACATCGTCATGATCGCACCGGCCGTAGCCAGCGCCATGTCTTTCTGCGCATCCCATGGGTCGCCCTGCGTACCTAGGTACGCTTGACCCAGTTCCGGTGCAACCATGAGCGCGGCCGCCCACTCGATCATTTCATAAATGACGGAGTGCGCCATGATGAAAAATATCGGCATCAGCACGCGCCATGTTTTTCGCGGTGGAGCGTAGGCAATAAACAATTCCAGCGACGGTACGACTATCAATGCACCATACATGAAATGCACCAATCGGTCGTATTGATTACGTTCGAAGCCGAAAACGCGATTCAAGGACTCGCCGGTCAGTGACTGCCACCATTGGTCATACGGCACCAGCGAATAGGTGTAGTGCGAGCCGATAGTGTGCAGGCAGAGAAAAACAAAGAAACTGCCGTATGCAAAGTTAGAAAATCGCAACTTGTTCCGCGTGAAGATTAGCAGCGGCAATGTAATGGCGGTGAGTGCGTTCTCCAGCAGCCAGTCTTTGCGATCGTGAGGATGAATCGCCAGAAGAAGCCAAAATACGGCAAAGACGCCAAGTAAAATTGGCGGGATGCGGTTAGCGGAAATGCGGGTAGCCATTTATGTAGTGTAAGCCACCGAGCCGAACTGCTCGTAAAATCCGCATTACGGTGAAGGGCGCTAGTTGGCGTTTTTGCCTATGAACAAACTCAGCGCTTCCGCAACGTAAGCGGGCTTGCTTTCACCTTCGATCTCCATGGTTTTTTCCTGGGTGCAGAGCAGGCGTCCGGGACTCTTTTCAACTATCGATGTGATCTTGGTTAGGACGCGCACACGTTTGTCCACCTTCACGGGCGCAAGAAAGCGCAATTTATCCAAGCCGTAGTTGAGGATCTGTGCGAGATCGGTGATTTCGGGAAAGTCGGGCGGCTTGTGGCCCGCCATCAACGACAAACTCAAGAAGCCGTGCGCGATGGTTGTGCCAGCCAGTGATTCGCGTTTGGCACGCTCCACGTCAACGTGAATGAATTGATGATCGTCGGTGCAGTCGGCGAATTGATTGATGCGCTGCTGCGTAATCGGGATCCATTCTGTGGGGGCAAGCTGCTTACCCACCCAGGATTTGAATTGCTCCAGCGTAATAGTTGCGGCCATGACGTCCCTCAAAAGTCGATGTAACCGCAATGCTAATGCAATTCGCACCGCGCGACAGGCTGGCCGAAAAGAAAAAGCCCCGCCGGTTGGGCGAGGCTTTTATGACGACATTTTCCGAAAGGCGAGACTACTTGGCCTTTTGCTTCGCTTCTTTGGCTTCTTCGTCGGCGCGCGCACCCATGATGATGCCGGGCAGCCCGTAGTTACCCTCGTGGCACGCATACTCGTAGACATTGCCGGAATACGAGTCGAAGGTTAGTTCGGCGGTGAAGGGCGCGACGAAAGTGTTCGGATCTTCTACGGTAAAGCGGTATACGATTTTGTCGGCAGATACGCGTGTGAAGCGTTCAGTAAATACCGCGTCTTCGGATGTGCCTCGAAAACTCTGCTCGGATCGAAAGTTCTTGGTGACTACGACCAGCGTATCGCCTTCCCAGTGTCCCACCGAATCGCCCAGCCATTTCTTGACTGTGCTGGGGCCGTGCTTGCCGCCGATGCGGACGATGCGCGCGTCATGCACCATTTCGGCCAGAAAGACCACGGTATCGGGCGTTTGATAGATCTGATACGTGCTGTTGTACATGGTCGGCAGCATCGGCGGACCCGCCGAGGATCCGAACGACAGAATGCAGCGTTCGCCCAACGAACGTTGTTCCGGACCGTCGGCCTGGCCAATAGTTTTTACGCGCGCGGCGCGACGGCGCTCCTGTGCTTCTTTGGTCATCGCTGGCATGCGGCCATTGGGCGGATCGATAATCATGGACGTACGGTATTCGCCGTTAATAAATACCGGACTATCGCCACGCTCGGTCCAAAACAAGTTGTAGTTGCCCACCGGAGGCAACGCACCGGCCTCTTGCTTAACATTCGGATCAGTTGGCTTCGCGTCGGCTTCGAGACGCTCGCGAGATACTTTGCGAATAGCTTCCGCTTCCGCTTCGGTGTACGAACGGCGATCGCCGGATTTAGCATCGCGTTCGAATGGCGTTGCGCTGCCGTTGGTCCATAACCCTTGCAGGTCCGGCACGCCATTCGGTAAGCGCGGAATCTTATCTTCGGCCGACATGACGGTTGTCGCCGCCAGCATCGCCAATGCACTACACCACCGCAAAGAAACGCCTCGCATACTCATCTCAACCACGCTCGCTTAACCTAAAAATAGGCAGGCAAGATTGCATATCCGTACACGGACATCAATGCACCAAGGCCGTTCGTTTCGTAAAGATGTGTGGCGAGATGTATAGAGAAATATGACTTAAGCGGGACGCGATCGAATTACGCGGAATCCCTGGCGATAGGCTGCGTATTTGGTCGCACAGCAATTGGTTGACGCCTGTTAGTTTAAGGTCAGACCGCGCGATTCCAACAGCGGCGCAATGTCCGGGTCTTGACCATAAAAATCTCTGAACATTGTGAGCGCGTCGACGCTAAAACCCTTCGATAAAACCTTGCTGCGCAGGCGATCGCCGTTGGCTCGGATTAAACCGCCGTTGCGGCTGAACCAGTACTCGGTATCGCGCGCGAGCACATCGCTCCAAATATATGCGTAGTAGCCGGCCGAATAGCCGGTGGCACTGGCAAACACATGCGAGAAATAGGTGGAGCGATAGCGCGGCGGAACCGCGTAGAAATCGATGCCCGCTTTCTTGAGCGCTGCGGCTTCGAAACTTTCCGCCTCGGCAGCAGTAGGTGTGGAGCCGGCGGTTAATTGATGCCACGCTTGATCGAGAATTGCGGCCGCCAAGTACTCGGTGGTTGCAAAACCTTGGTTGAATTTCCGCGCAGCCAACACTTTATCCATCAGCTCTTGCGGCATCTGCGCACCGGTTTGATGATGTTTGGCGTAATTGGCCAATACGCGCGGCTCTGTTGCCCACATTTCATTGTATTGCGACGGAAACTCGACAAAGTCGCGCGGCACGCTCGTCCCGGAAAACTGCGGGTACTGCACGTTTGAGAACAAACCGTGCAGTGCGTGACCGAATTCATGAAAAGCGGTGTTTACTTCGTCGAAGGTGAGCAACGTCGGCTGACCCGTCGGCGGCTTTGGGATGTTTAAGTTATTAAGTACCACGGCTTTCGTTCCCTGCAGGCGCGACTGCTCGATATAACTGCTCATCCACGCACCGCCGCGCTTATTGTCGCGCGCGTACCAATCCACATAGAACAAACCGAGTGCTGAACCGTCCTCGTTGAATACTTCGAACACGCGC
>Ga0315910_10000892_pt1 | contig 28303 bp, 23 predicted proteins | sample EdamamesoilMG_FD_204470 | JGI IMG/M metagenome (GOLD analysis project Ga0315910, IMG submission 204470) | Garden soil microbial communities collected in Santa Monica, California, United States - Edamame soil | ecosystem: Environmental > Terrestrial > Soil > Garden | place: USA: California... | reverse complement strand
TTTCGCAGGCGGAGCGGAGGACACAGTCTCGCCGGGTCTCGGGCGCTCGCACGTTGCTCGCGGCGGGGACGCGGCGCCTCGCTGCTTCGCAGCATCGGTGGGCTTGTTTACTGGGGCTTTGCGGGGCCTGAGGAGCGAGCCGAGGACCAGTCGGGGACCCCGGTCCGAGCGCGGCGCATCAAGAGCGGTGAGCGCAGCGAAACCGCAATGAAACCGCGGCTGGGACTTTGTTTGGGTTGGGGTATACTGCGCCCATGGTCAACCGACGTTCAGATCCGGGCGCGCGACTCGACTTGGTGCCAGCAGGGGCGGAGCAACTGGGCGGTTCCGGGCAACTGGGCGCATCCGGGCAGTCGGACTTGGCCAGCGGCCTAGATGGATCGAGCGTCGTTGAAACGGGCGCCAGTGAGTACGCTTTATTCAAAGCAGGAAAAATCGATCTGAATGAGTACTTGGAACTGTCAGTGGATCGCGCCGTCATGCACCTGCAAGGCCAAATCCCGGAGCAGCAGATCGAGGCCATGCGCCAGGTGTTGCGTGCCGGCCTGGCCGACGATCCGGAGTTGTCTGCACTGGCCGCGCGCGTTGCTCAATCCGCATGAGCCAGTCATGGGTCGCGGTCTTGGTGCGCTCCCTGTGACACGAGGTGCCAGGTGATGTGCGCTTTGATGGTTCGTCGGCTGAGCTTGGGCGCGGTCCTCTTGCTGGGCTCGAGTTGCCGTCCAGAAGCGCCCGATCCGCAGGCACTGCCGCGGCTGACCGTGCCCTTTGACGGCTTCACCGATGGCTCGAACCCTACGGCCACACGTGTGCCTGAGGGCCAGCCGGTTCAAGTTGTGTCTGCGCCAGAAGACACCGGCGATCTGCCCGATCCGCCAGCGCAACGTCACCGTGAGTTCGTGGAGTATGAGCTCTTGTTCGAGCGCGGAGACGTGAGCATCAAAAGCGTGCGACCGCTGGAGGTGAACCCGCCGCGCTTGGCCGAGCGACGGGTGGGGCGCTTCGCTCTGGAGTTGTTCGTCGGTCAGAATTTGCTCGAGCGGACGCGGTTTGACTTTCCTTTGCTTGGAGCCAGCGAGAGCGAGCAAGACGACCCGATGGAGGAGGGGCTCACCAGCCAAGCTCGGGTACTCATTCCATTCATTGAGCGGGCCGCGCGTGCCCAGGTCTTGGATCGCAAGACCCGCAAAATCGTCGTGCTGCCGTGGCCACCCTTCGCCGCACCTGCTCCGAGCGCCGCGCCTGCGCCAAGCGCCGCGCCTGCGCCAAGCGCCGCGCCTGCGCCAAGCGCCGCGCCGAACACTGCGCCCGCTCCGAACGCCGCGCCTGCTTCAAACACCAGCCCCAAGTAGCGCCGGGTGCTCCGACAGGTCAGGGCGAGACGCACACTGTGAAGCCCGCTCCGCGATGAACGTTGCGAGTTGCCCGAGGGCGTACGAGACTGCGGCCTAGGATGAATTGTCAGCACTGCGGGCACCAGAATATCGAGGGGGCGCATTTTTGCGCGAGCTGTGGCCAGCCGATGGAACAGCCGAGCGTTGATTGGGTAGGTAGGACGGTGGGCGGCCGCTTCAAGGTCAAACGCGTGCTCGGTGAAGGTGGAATGGGCATCGTCTACGAGGGCGAGCAACAGATGGGCAACACGGTGCGTCGCGTGGCGATCAAGACGCTGCATGCTCACTTGTCCAAAGACGAGAACATCCTGCAGCGCTTTCATCGCGAGTGCGGCACGGTGGCGCAGCTCGTGCACCCCAACACCATCAAGTTTTACGATTTTGGCAAGGAGAGCGACGGCACGCTCTACATCGCCATGGAGTTCATCAACGGTCAATCACTGGATCGCGTCTTGGAAGCGGACGGGCCCATGCCGCCCGCGCGCGCGGTCAAGATCTTGAAGCAAGTGTGCGGAGCGCTCGACGAAGCGCACGATCTGGGGGTGATCCACCGCGATCTCAAGCCAGAAAACATCGTGCTCACCGAACAATTGGGCAACCGAGACTTCGTCAAAGTGTTGGATTTTGGCATCGCCGCGCGCACGGAATCAGCGGACGCGGCGCGTGAGGCCAAGTTGACGCAACAGGGCATGGTTCTGGGAACCCCGCCCTACATGAGCCCGGAACAGTTCACCGGGGTCGAACTGGACCGCAGGAGCGACGTCTATTCTTTGGGTGTTTTGACCTATGAGCTGTTGACCGGGCAACTGCCGTTTTCAGCCAACACACCCTGGCAGTGGGCGACGCAGCACATGACCGTCCAACCGTTCCCCATCGATCAGCGCCCGCACGGTGGGGCCATTCCACGTGCGATGCGTCAAGCGGTGATGCGGGCCCTGGAGAAGGACCCGCAAGCGCGCCCAGCCACCGCGGGAGAATTTTTGAGCGAGTTGGAGCAGGGCATGAGCGGTTTAGTAGCGGAGATGTCGGACGCTACCCAGGAGATGCAGGCTGCGCCGGTGTTTACGGTCGGAGCGCCCAGCCAAGTGCACGGCGTGACCAACGGGGGGCTGCGTGTGGCCACTCAGGCAGAGATGTCCTCAACCCAGCCCATCAGCGTGCCCAAGCAAAAGAACCAGCTTGCGCTGCCGGCTTTGCTGGTGCTCGGCGCGCTTGGTTTGGGGGGAGGCGCGTGGGCGCTGTGGGGGGGCGGCCCCAGCGACCCACTGGAAGATCCGAGCTTGGCCAGCGCTTCAGCTGCGACCGGTCCCGAGCCGGCCCCAGCCAGCACGGGAGTGGTCGCCGATGCTCCCGGTGAGGCGGCGTCTGCCGAGCATGCCGACCCGGCCCAGCCCTCGCCCGTCGCACCCAGTCCCGCGCCCAACCCTAGTCCCGCGCCCAGCCCCGCCCCTGGCGTCCACCCCAGCCCCTCGCCGGCCCCGAGCTCCAAGCCGGTGCTCAAGCCCAGCCCCAGCCCCACGCCCAGTCCTGCTCCCCAGCCGGCGCCCGCTGCCGAGCCAGCCGAGTGCGGACGTTGCGAGACACTGGTGCGCAAGGGCCGTTACAGCTCCGTCGCTGGTGTGTTTGCCCAATGCGCCCCTGCCACCCAGAGCGCCTGTCGGGCGGCGGCCGCTTCATCGGCCGAATCACAAATTCAAGCTGCAGTGAAAGCAAAACAGTGCTCCAAGGCGTGGTCCATCATCTCGGACCTGGGTGTCTTGGGCGTAAACACCAGTTCGATGAAAGCAACCGCTCAAAAGTGCAAAAATTGAGTGTATCTTGACCCACGGTCTGGAAGCAGTAGATCTGCCTCCCCCCGGAAGCCATGGCGACCCCATCTAACTTTCCAAATTCTTGGGAAAATTCTAGCGCCTCTTTTTCATTCCCTCCGGCCAGTGGTGTGCGCGTACGCGACTACCGCGGCCTCTGGGTAGCACTCACCAATTGCACGTTTGACCCAGTGACCAAGAAGCCGGTCGAGGGGGACATCGTCGATTGCGACCGTGATTTCAGCGCGCTGTCGGGCCGGATGCGCCAGCAGGGGCTGTGCTCCTGTGCCATCGTGTTCTGCGACAAGAACTTGCACTTTGAGAGTCAGCCGCCGCCTGCGATAGGCGAGCGCTGAGGCGTCAGCCGCGCGACTCACTTGAGCCGTGGCTTGAGGATTGCTTTGCCGTCCTTCACGCTGACGTCGAAGTCCACACTCTTGCCGTGATGTTTGGCTAAGAGCTGGGCCTCCGTCTCGCGAATATTGCGCTCTAGTTTTTCGAAGCTGACGGCGCTGGCATTGGTCTCGGCCCGCGCCCGTTGGTAGTCCGCGTGGATCGCCGCGATGCGTTCTCGGCTGAGGTTGGGCGAGTTGGGCGAGGCGGCAGCTGGCGGAGCTGCGGGTGGGCGCGCGGCGGGTGGGGGCGTGGATTTGAGTTTAGTGATGGTGCGGGTGGAGATGGGTCGCGTGCTGGTGGAGGTTGGGCGGGTGGCCGGTGCTGGATCCGCGCTCGTGGGCGCTTTGTGAGGTCCGGTCGCCGTGACCTTGGGTACAGGGGCGGGGTTCTTGAGTTGGGAGAGCGTAAGACTAGGACCGGCCTTGAGTCGCGCCGCACCGGCATCAGCTTGCGCGGGGTCGCCGTCATTACGCTTGCCGAGCGCGCCCAAGAGCCGCGCCCCAGGTTTGAGCTCCAAGGACGCGACGCCGGGGGGTGCGGTGAAGGCTTGGTGAGGAGCTGGGTCGCCGTCAGCATCGAGCAGTGCGGCCAGCTCGGCCTCGGTGCTCGCTCGTAGGTCGAGAGCCGTCGGGGCACGCTCCACAGCGTCATCCTTGAGCAAGCCCAAGTTCCCTTCCACCGCCTGCTCTTCGGCCGCGAAGCGACGCTGCGCTTTTTGCACGTGCTTGCGGTACACGCCGTTTTCGATGTCGCGGCAGGTGCGGTACCAGTACTGTTGCAGGCTGGTGTAGCGTTGGACGAGCGTCTGAAACTTGAAACGCCGCGCGGTATTTTGGAAGGGCGTCTTGCGCAGGGCCTCCAGGCGGCGGTCCAAGTCCTTGCGGGCGATGGTCGGCTCAAGTCGCTCGATCCCCATGAAGTATTGTTCGTAAAGAGCACGCACCCGTTCCATGCGGGTGGTGAGATCACTCAGAGCGAGGTCAATTTCGTCGGGAGTCACTAGCGCTAGAGGACCCGCCGGGGCTGGATCCTGGCGAGGATTGCTAGTTTAGCATGTGTCCCCCCCAGACCCAGCAGCTCTGCTCGAGCAGCTTGAGTCAGGCCGTGTGGGGCTGCGCCGCGACGCGCGGGGACTTACTGATGGGTGCGCGGACGCAGGATGAGCAGAAACAGGGCCGGTGCGCCCAGCCCGGCGGTGATGACACCCACCGGCAGTTCTTGCTCGGACAGCGCAAAATGAGCCAACGTGTCGCTGGCGAGGAGAAACACCGCGCCCGAGAGCGCGATCGTGCCTAAGTCGAGCGCGGTGGGCTCGCCCAAGGCGCGTCGCACCAAGTGCGGCACCAACAACCCGACGAAGGCGATGGGGCCACACAGCGCCACGCACGCACCCACGCCGAGGCTGCCTCCCAGCAATAGGGTCAAACGCAGGCGGCGGGTATTGATGCCGAGCGATTGCGCGCGCTCCTCGCCCCAGCCCAGCGCGCGTAGTCCGCGCCGCGACGACAGCAACAGCCCGTGGGTGATGACCACGGGTGCAATCAACAACGCCACGCGTTCGTACCCCACTTGGGGCAACTGACCCAGTGACCAGTGAGCGGCCGCAAACAGCGAGCTTTGGTCCGCCAGCAGGTGTAGGCCCTGAGAGAGCGCGCCTGCGCCGAGTGTGATGGCAATGCCGGCGAGCAGCACCTCCTCCAGACGCGCGCGTCCGCGACTGGCCACGCTGAGCACCAAGCTGGTAGCCAAGAGCGCGCCAATAAACGCAAACAGCGTGACTGCCGAGACGCCTCCTAGCCCGCGCAGATCCAGGATGAGCGCAGCCAAAGCACCGAGCGTGGCACCCGCGGTGGTCCCCACGGTGCTGGGCGTGGCGAGCGCGTTGCGAAACAGCGCCTGAAATGCCCCCCCGACCACCGACAAGGTCGACCCCACCAAGAGCGCGACAAGCACCCGCGGCAGACGCAGCTCAGTGAGGATGAAGGCGCGCAGCTCCGGGCGCGCCAAGCTCTCCGGGGTCAAGCCAGAGAACAGCTGGATCAGGGTACAGCCCAGCCCAACCAGCAAGAGTGCGGCGAAGAAGACCCAGCGTCTCATGCCGAGCCCCCGTGCCCACCAGGGTTGGACAATGGGTATTGCTGCTTGCCCGACAGATCGAGCGACAGGCCACCTGGCTCTTGACGCGGCACGAGCGGGACCTCGTACAATTGCTCCAGGTGCTGCTCGAGCTGTGGGTCGGCGAGCTTGAGGTCAAAAACGCAACGGCCTTCTTTGATGCCGAGCAGACGCACACGAGCCGGGTCACCCAAGAGCTGCGCCAGGCGCACATCGTGGCTGACGAGGAGCACGGTTTGGCCAGCTTGCCACACCTTGGACAGTGCCTGATACGTATTGATTTGGTGCTGCGGATCGAGGTGATTGGCCGGCTCGTCGAGCAACAAAAACTGAGACTGTTGAGCCACCAAGCTCACGATCAGCACACGTTGCAATTCACCGCCCGAGATGTTGCTGGCCATTTTCCCGCGCAGATGCCCTAGTCCAAATTGCTCGAGCAGCGCGCGCGCATGCTCTTGGCTCACCTGCTCGGACTCAAGAAAGCGATAACGGGCGCTCATGACCAGCGTCTCCACCGTCCAGGCTGGGCTCAAGCTCGAGCGCTGCGGGAGCCAGGCCAGGTGAGCCGCGCGCTCAGCCGTCGACCAGCTGTGGAGAGCCTTGCCCTGCCAAGTCACTTGGCCCGACGCTGGCCGGTCAATGCCGGCCATGAGGCGCAGCAAGCTGGACTTGCCGCTGCCGTTGGGTCCACAAATCACCACACACTCACCTTGCGCGATGCGGAGCTCATCCACAGAGATGCGCCCGGGTTGTTGGATGCACAAAAGGTGGAGGGTCATGGCGGGGGGAGCGAAGACGTGGCTGTTGGTTGTGTGGTGTGGCTGCTCACGCCCGACAGCGCGCGCCCGAGCGCCGGGACAAGATCGAGCACATGAGGACCCAAATTCATGGCGCCCGGATGATGGACGACGAGCAGTCGGTGCTCCGCCACCGCGCGCAGCGGTGTGAAGCGGGCAAAGTGCTGTCGAAGGCGAGTTTGAGCCTGAGCGACTTGAGCGCTGTCCAGGTGGGGCGTCGAAAGGACCAGCAAGATCACGTCCGGATCGACCCTGAGCAGTTGCTCGGCGGTCAGCGTCGGTTGCCCCACCACCCGCTCGGTGACGGCATTCTTCGCGCCAGAGGCCCGTAAGACCGCGCCATGCAGCGAGTCGTCGCGAATGAACCAGGTCGTTGCGCCAGCATCCGCCCCAAAGTCGAGCACCCACAGCACGCGCGGGGCGGAAGAGGGTGGCGCTGTGCTGAGTGTGCTCTCAAATCGCCGCGCGAGCGCGCTGCCGGCCGGTGCGCGGTCGAGCAATTGCCCAAGCTCAGCGAGCGAAGATTGGACCTCGGAAAGAGTCAGCCACGGCAGTGAGCGCGTGGGGGCCAAGCGCGCCAGTGGATCGAGTTGGGAGCCCGCGACCTGTGTGGCCAAAATGAGATCGGGCCTTAGCCGAGCGATGGCTTCGTAGTTGGGAGTGAGGGCGCTGCCCACGCGGGGCATGTGCAGTGACTCCGGCAGCGTGCAGTAATCACTCACGCCCACCAAGCGGGCGGAGGCACCCAAGGCGATGATGGACTCAGTGAGGCCTGGGGAGAGCGATACCACACGTTGCGCGCCGTGGGGCGCAGTCTGGGCGGTTTCTCGTGACGCGTTGCACCCGACGAGCCCGAGTAGAGCGAGCAGTAAGAGGTGCGCGCATGCGCGTCGACCGAGTCGCGGTGGCCTTGTGTCTGCCCGCGGGAAGGTCGCGCTCACCGCGGCGGGTCCTGTCGATTGCGCTCGTAGATCAGGCGCAATCCGTCCAAAGTCAGGTTGGGGCACACTTCCTCTACGCGCACGGTGTGCGCGCAAATGTGCTCGGCCAAGCCTCCCGTGGCGAGTGTGCGGCACGGGACGCCCATCTCGTTTTCGATCTTGTTCAATAGTCCATCCACGAGCGACGCGTAGCCGTAGATGATGCCCGATTGCATGGCGTGGGGCGTGTTGCGGCCAATGACACGCGGAGGCTCGCTGAGCTCCACGCGGCTGAGCTTGGCTGCACGACTCAGCAGTCCGTCGAGGCTGACCTGCACGCCTGGAACGATCACACCGCCCAGATACTCGCCTTGTTCGGAGATGCAGTCGAAGGTGGTGGCCGTACCGAAATCAACCACGATCACCGCGGCGTGCACCTTGGCGTACGCGGCGACCGCGTTGACGATGCGATCAGCGCCCACTTCGCGCGGGTTGTCGTAGCGGATGGACATGCCCGTCTTGAGACCAGGCCCGCCCACCACGAGCGGGGTCACGTGCGCCACCTGGGTGATGGCACTTTCGATCAAGCCGGTGACCTGCGGCACCACGCTGGCGACGATGCAGCAGGAGATGGCCGTGGGGGTGATGCCGCGCAGTGCGAGCACCTGGGCCACGAGCACCGCGTACTCGTCCACCGTGCGACTGCGCTCGGTCGCGAGTCGAAAGGTGTCCAGCAGCGTGGACCCCTCATACAGCCCGCCTACGATGTTGGTGTTGCCGACGTCTACTGCCAAAAGCATGATTGCGCGCGCTACTTTGTCAGGCGCCGCACACTGTGCAACTCGTCGCCCAAAACCAGCAGTTCCCATGGGCCCTTGGCACGGCCCAGCAGAATTCGGGAGCCGAAAAGTTGGGGAGCGTCACTTGTGGTGACGAAGAGCTGGGTGTTTTCGGCGCCCGGAGCAAACGAGCTCATGCCGACCGAACCTTGCTCAAAAGGCAGCGGAGAGATCTCAAAGGGCAGACCCGGCGCCGCGACGTTGTCGTAGCCGTCCTCATCCGGATCGCCGAACTGCACGCTGAGGCCAGGTCGGCCAAAGATCACGCGTTTTTGCGCATAAAATCCGGCGTCGACTTGCGCGAGCACATGGGCCACCGCGCGCGGCGCCAGGTTGGGATCCAAGTGCAGCTCCAATGGGCCGACGTCGCTCTGTAGCTGGAGAACCACGATGGGCAGAGGGCCAGCTTGCGGCGTTTTGGTGGCCTGGGCTTGGGCAGGGACGGGGCTCGGACAGCTGGCCTGCGTAACTCCCAGCATGCGCAAACTGTCCTGGGCGGGCTCCCAGAGCAGCGGATTTTTGTCCGCGCAGGCTTGCTCAATGAGTGGTTTGAGATTGAGCGCACCGAGCGTGCCTGCTGCCCGCAGGGCTGCGGCTCGAGCTTCCTCTGGCAGCGAGACTTTGCCCAGGACTTGGCCCAGGGCCAAACTGACGTCAGCAATGCCGTCCTTTTGCCCTTCTTGGACGCTTTCGGGATAGGTGTGGATGAGTTGCGCGGCGAGGGTGACTGAGCCGGGATCAGGGCCGAGCAGGGCAGCGAGCAGCTGGGCCTTCTTGTTGGGAATTTCACGGTGGGTGGCCAAGAGACGCAGCGCCGCTTGGCGTACGACCACGTCCTCATGGACAAGGGCGGCGTTGAACTGATCAGCGGCTTTACCTGTGACGGGCGCTCGCGACAAGGCGGACAACAGGGCCAGCCAGTAGGTGCGACCTCGCTCTGGATCGCACGACAGGAGCGCAGCTGAGGTTTCGCTCGGCCTCTGCAGCAGATCGGCGGCGCGGCATTTGAGCCACACCAAGCGGCGGCGCTGCGCGCGCGCGGCGGGAAGATCAGCCGCGGGTAGCACCACCTGGCTCAGCTTGCTGAGCAGAGGGCGTGCCTGCTCGGCGGACTTGAGCGCAGACAGCGCGCTCCTGAGCGTGACCCACAGCGGCTCCTCCGCCGCCCCTGGTAGACCTCGGGCGAGCAGCTGACCCAGCGATAGATCCAGCTGCTTTTGCCCGGCCTCGCCCAGTCGCGTGAGCGCCTGCACAGCGGCGGTGCGCTCCTGGATGGTGTAGTGATTGCTGAGCAGGACTTGACCCAGTGGCTCAGCGGCGCTCTCCCCCGCACTGCCCAGCGCCAGGATGGCGTGACGCCGTGCGCTGCCTTGGGCGTCAGTGAAGAAGCGACCCGCTACTTCAAGGAGGTGCGCGCCCACCGCGTCGCTCAAGCGCCCGAGCCGCGCAAGTGGGACCAGCAACTGCGCGTCTTTCGCTTGCTCGGCCGCCTCCAAGAGCGCGGTCTGGGTGCGCTCACTCAATTGCCCGCGGCGGTCCACCCAGGTGGAAAGGCCGAGCGCTGCGGCGCGTGCCAGGTGCGGCGATATGGCCTGGGCTTCGCCCGACAACCAGCCCCTGAGCAGTTCTTCGGCGCGGCGCTCGGCACAAGCGCCCACGGCCCAGGCGGCGCTGGTCAGCAAGTTTGGGTCAGGCGGCGTGGCCTCCGCCCACCACAAGCTGGTGGCCTGAACGAGCTGGGTGGACAGGACGTTGTTGCTCTTTGCGTCACAGACCCGACCAATCGCCAAACTGGCCCACAGGCGCTGCTCGGGCCCCGCAAAGAGATAGCGCCCGAGCTGATCCGCGGCCCCAGCGTGGGGCAGGCGGGCCAAATGGCGCACGGTCGCGGTCCATTGCACCTGCGCCGCGGCGCGATCAGGGGGCGCGTTCTTCGTGACTGCGACTGGGGTGGGTGCAGGGGTCGCCCGCCGCGACGGTGGAGCTGGGCGGGCGTCACATCCCAGCGCGCAGAGCAAGATCAGGGCGAGTGTGGAAGGGGCTCTCATCGCAAAAGCATTTCAAAAGGAGCGAGACACCGCGCCCCGCACTCGCGCAGGTGGCGGAGCCCCCAAGAGCCGGGCGACGGCGCGGCGTGGCGAACCACTGTGAGCGCTTGGCGTTCGAACAAGAACGCCGCGCGCGCCATGTGAAAATCACAAGTGACGAGATGTACGCAAGATAGACCTTGGGCGCGGCACATTTTGGCCACTTCGCGCGCATTCTGCAGGGTGGTCTGCGACCGATCTTCCTGCCAACTGACTGCCCGAGTGCCCGCGGCTTGCCACCAGGCGCCCATGGCCTGGCTCTCTTTCACCCCGTCCCAGGCGCGGCCGCCGCTGAAAATCACGGGCAGCTGGGGGTGCCGCTCGGACACCAGGCGGGCCTGACTGAGCCGGCGCAAGAGTGCGGCGGACGGTGTCCCGGCGGTCACTTTACAGCCGAGCACGACCAAGACCTCGCTGGTTTCGCCGCTCATGGACGGTTTAGAGCAAACGCAGGACCGCTCGGGCAAGAGCGGGGCCCTTGCCGGTGCGTTCAGTTCTCTCTAGCTTGGCCCTGCCCGAACCCGTCCCTGATTGCTGCGCTCCATGGCTGTATCCAAACCCAACTCGGCTGAAACCAAGCGACCTTCGGCCTCGCTGGATCAGCGCTTGGCCTTGCGACGTAAAAAACGGGAGGAACGAGCGGCCCGCCGGGCCAGTGGTGAGGAGTCTCCGCGCCGCCGGGCACCCACCAACAGTAAGAGTCGCCGATTTTTCGTCGAGGACGACGAGCCGGCACCCGTGCGCGCAAAGAGCCATGGGCCGGAGCCGGAGCGCTTTGCCGTGCAGTTCGAGGCGGGCGCCTTGGACCCCGACGCCGAGAAGGTCGTGCGGCGTCTCACCAGTGGCGGACACGAAGCCTATTTGGTGGGCGGCTGTGTGCGCGACTTGTTGGTGGGCATGCGTCCCAAAGACTTTGACGTAGCCACCAGCGCGCGACCGGAGGAGGTGCGCGCACTGTTTCGCAACTCACGCATCATCGGTCGACGCTTTCGCTTGGTGCACGTGTTGTTTCCCCATGGGCACGTGGTGGAGACCGCCACCTTTCGCCGCAACCCGCCGCCCCATGCTCAAGCTGGCGATGACAATCTACTCATCGTCTCAGACAACTATTTTGGCGACGCCCATGAGGACGCAAAACGCCGTGATTTTACCATCAACGGGCTGTTTTACGACGTCGAGCAGCGTACGGTGCTCGACTGGGTGGGTGGGATGCGGCACATCGCGTCCCGCACCTTGCAGACGATTGGAGATCCGGTCGTGCGCTTCCAAGAAGATCCGGTGCGCATGCTGCGCGCTGTAAAATTTGCCGCGCGCATCGACTTTGGCATCGCTCCCGACGTCTACGACGCGGCCGTGCAGTGCCGGGGAGCGCTCGCCATGGCGGCCCGTCCGCGGCTGTCGGAGGAAGTGCTCCGCCTGATGCGCGGCGGCGCCAGTCAACGGTCCATTTGGCTGCTCTGGGAGATGGGCCTCTTGGATGTGCTGCTGCCGGAGCTCTCCGTGTACCTGGCGGACGTGGCAGACGATCGTTTGGTGTGGTCCTTGCTGGTCCAAGTGGATGAACAAACACGACGCAACGCCGCGCCCCCGGACGACATCGTGCTTTGGAGCGCGCTACTTCTGGAACCGCTGTTGGAATGTGTCGAAGGGCAGAAGGATCGCACCCGCGCGGCCCACGAATTTCTCGAGCCCATCGTCGAACGCCTGAATTTGCCGCGTAAAATGTCGGACGCCATGGTGCGCATCGTGGCCATGCTGCCGCGGGTGGAGCACGGAAAATCAGCGCGCTTGCGCAAGAGTGCGCTCTTGCCCTTCGCCCAGCAGATCCACGAACTGAGGGTGGCTGCGCTCGACAGCCTGAGCTAGGCGCGCGGCTGTCAGCGCCCGATCGCTCTTTAGGCGTTGATTTCCACGCGTAGTACGCGCCGCCCAACGATGAAATAGTCGCTGTGCTCCACGCGCTGCTCGGACTTGAGCCGCACGTAGGTGCCATTTTTGCTGCCCAGATCCGTCAGGGTAAAGCCGTTGCTGTCTTGCTCCACGGCGCAGTGCTCCTCGGACAAAAACGGATCGTCGATGACATTGAGATCGCAGCCTTGCCGACCGATGGTGGCCCGTGAGGTGCGCGGACACAAGGTGAGCCCAGGCCGATTGCCCTCCAGGATCTGCGTGATGCGATAGCTGCTGTTGAAGGTAGGCGAGCCGTAAAAGAATGTGCCTGTGGAGTCCGTCTCTTCACCGATGACGGGCATGGGCTCGACGCGGAACAATTGATCGCCGGCCATGAACGTATCGCCGGCGGCCAATTTGGCCTTGTCGCGAATGCGCGTGTACGTGCCGTTGACTGAGTTCTCGTCGCGCAAGGTGAGGCTGCTGCCGCGATAGTAGAGGTTGGCGTGCAGCGGCGACACGAAGGGATCATCGATCTGAATTTGCGCTTCTCTGCCGAGCGCATGTTCGTCACCGCTCAAATGATACGACAGGCCTTCTTGTCCCTCCCCGCGGATCACGACCAAGTTGGCCTTGCTGGGATCTTGCAGGTCACCGAAGTAGTTCGTGGCGAGATGCAGGATGGGATCGGGCGTGGTCTCACCGCAACGACCGCAGAATTTGTGTCCCGGGGGGATGGGCGATTGGCAGGCGGCGCACGGATAGTACTTGGCTTGTTCCATGTCGGGGGTTACTCCAAAAGCGTTACTGAATGTAGTTGAGGCGGTTCTTGGAGTCCATCCAGCCATTTTTGCTCACCAAACGCCCCACCACCGTCTCTTTACAGGAATCGACATCCACGAAACCAAAGTCGCGAGAGTCGTACGGGAAGACACGATTGTCGCTGAGCAAGAACCACTTGCCCTCGGGAACGTCCACGACCACATCGGCTGGGCTCACTTGGTGGTTGCCAATCTCCCCCACCTTGTGCAGATGGTTGGCCATGGCCTCCCAACCGCATGTTTGACTCACCTCTTCGGCTTCATTGCTGGGATGAGGGAATGTGAAGAGGGAGGGATCGCAGTTGCGTTCCGACTTGTACGGCTTGTCGTTGGTGGTGGCGACGCCATGCTGAATGCTCACCCGGTCCCCTGCCTCACCGGCGATCCGACCGATCACGTAGCGCCCTGGGTAGTTGGGCTCGGGGCATAAAACGAGATCACCGAACGTGGGCCTGAGCAGGCGCCAGGTGAGGATCAAATCCCCTTCCCAAATGGTGGGTCGGATGGACGCCGAAAGGACGGGATCATCCTCGGGGATGCGTACCCAGCGAACGACCGTCAAGCGAGCGATGCCGATGATCGAGCCGATGATGATGACGCTCCAAAGCACGAAGCGAACCAGAGTTGTCACAGGCGGAGCATACTCCGGGTCGCAGTCGGGGGTCCAATTCCCTCACTCCCAGATGACGAGATCATCGCGGTGAATCACCTCATCGTCGCTTTGACCACCGAGCAGGGCAGCCAACTCAGCCCCCTTTTTCCCAGCACAGCGCGTTACTTCTACCGAAGACAGCCGACTCAAGCCGCGGCCGATCTCCTGACCATGGATGTTCACGACGACCAGGGCGTCGGCCCGTCGGAATTCCCCGCGTACCCCTAAAACGCCCACCGGCAATAGGCTGGTCTTGTTGCTGCGCAGCGCGCGTTCGGCCCCCTCATCCACCACGACCGTGCCGCGGGGACGGAGCGTGTAAGCGATCCAATGATGTTTGGCGCGTAGCACGGACATCAGCCGTGGGAAGCAGGTGCCCAGGTCCTCGCCGGCGAGCACGCGTTCGATCACGCGCGGAGTGCTGGCCGAGGCGATGACCACGGTTGCGCCGGCCCGCCGTGCTTGCGTGGCCGCGTTGAGTTTGCCAGCCATGCCGCCACGCCCAACGTTGTCTTTGGCGCCCTGATCCACGAAGTCCTCCGGGCGCTGCATGAAGCTGATGCGCGCGCCCTGTTCATCGAGCACCCCGTCCACGTCCGTGAGCAAGATCAAAGCATCTGCGTCGACCAGCGGCGTCACCAGGGCCGAGAGTTGATCGTTGTCGGAGAAACGCAGCTCTTCGATCGATACGGTATCGTTTTCGTTGATGATGGGGATGGCGCCACAGTCAATCAAAGCTCCGAGCGCGGCACGCGCGTTGTTCAGACGCTTGCGATTGGACAGATCGCCGTGGGTGAGCAGTACCTGGGCCGGCACCAGCCCGTGGGGACCAAAGGCTTCATCATAACGCCGCACTAGGTCCGCCTGGCCAGCGGCGGCCGCGGCTTGGAGCAGCGCAAGCTCCGTGGGGCGCGCCCCCAGACCCAGACGTTTGACACCCAGCGCGACCGCGCCGCTGGACACGAGCACGACCCGGCGCCCAGCGTCCTTGAGCGCGCGAAATTGTTCGGCGAGACGCTGCGGGAGATCAGGCAGATTGGTGAGGGTACGAGACCCCACCTTGATCACGATGTTCTTGGCAACACTGAGCGATTTGCGCACCTGCCCGTGGAGTTCAAATGAATCAAACGGGACGTCGCTGCTGGGCTTTTCGGGGTCAAATGGTGCGGTCGCGCTCACAGCGCGCTTCTAGCATGAACGCTGCGAAAGCCACCTTCATCCGCGGGCTCAAGGCGGAGAAGCTGAATGCCCGAGGTGGCCGCACACGCTTCATCAATCTGCCCCGGCGTGAGGCCCTCGACCAGGATGACGCGGGGATTTTCGCTCAGCGTCACGCTCGCCCCACGCTGCCGCAACTCGCTGGAAAGTGCGTGCGGTGCTTGGCCGAAGTGCAGGAAGTACGCGCCCTTGACCCGCGCCCCCACGCCCCTCGAGTGGGAGTCGAGCGTGAAGGTGTCGTTTGCGAACGACACCGTCACCTGCGCGCGACTGCCCAGCTGATGGCTCACGCTGCAACCGGCCTCGCCCCCCAAAATCCACAGACGCCCCGTGATGAGCTGTTCAATCACCCGCCCCAGCTCACGCCGTTTGGCGTCGCTCAAACCAGCCAGCGGCTGAACCATGATCAATAGCTGCGGGTCCGAGAGCAGGGCGTGAGCAAGGCCTGCGCGACGTTGGTCCAGGTCGGACAGCTCACCCAAGCGCGTGCGCTGGTGGCGACTGAGCCCCGTCGCGGCGAGCGCGGGTCCCACGACCTTGGAGGAGAGGCCCAGCAAGCCGGCACTGATGGCGAGGGTTTCCACTAACTTAGCAGAGCTCGACCAGGGCAAGCGGCTGGGCGCGATGGCTGCCTGGCCCGAACGCAACGCGGCCCCGGCCGGTTGCCCCAGGAGCCACCACTGTCCACGCCGCAGATACAGCTCCGGCTGCACCAAGTAGTCGATGATGCGCTTGGTGCCGTGCAGATAGGCTGACCCGCCCGTGATGCTCACGTGGAGGGGGCGCTCAGGGTCGCTGCGCAGATGCACGTCGCGACCCTCGAGCAAAGGGGAGTCCTTCACAGGAGCCACTGCATGAGGGAGGCCATTGCGGTTTCTAAGGAAGCCATTGCGGTTCCCAAGGAAGCCACTGCGGTTCCCAAGGAAGCCACTGCGGTTCCCAAGGAAGCCATTGCGGTTTCTAAGGAAGCCACTGCGGCAGCACCTCGATGCGGGCCAGAGGTTGATCGTCAGCGTACAGGGTGTACGGGACGATGGCGTGCGCGGCACGCAACAGCTCTTTGGGCAGCTGCGGTCGCGGTGTGCCCTCGGCGAGTTGGGTCCGCAGACCGTCCACGCCCAGGAGCTTACCAAGCAGCGACTGCTGACGCTTGGGGAGCTCGATGACGGGGGCGTCGTCGCGCATGCGGGCCAATTCGCGTGCTTTGGTCATGGCCTGGCGCAGGCCCCCGAGCTCGTCCACCAGTTTGTGCTCACGCGCTTGCCGTCCTGTCCAGACGCGACCCCGACCCACTGCGTCCACCTGCGCCCGGGTCATGCCGCGACCAGTGGCCACGCGCTGCAAGAACAAGCTGTAGTACTGCTCGATCTTGCGCTTGAGCACCTCGCGCTCTTCATCCAAAAATGGACGAAACGGAGTCTCGGCGTCGGCGTGTTTGGTGGTGCGCAACGTCTCCACGTTGATCCCAAAGCGGCTGAGCAACCCAGCCACGTCCACTTTGCCAAAGAAGATGCCGATGCTGCCGGTCACGCTGAGCGGGTTGGCAAAAATGTACGTTCCCGGCGACGCGATGTAGTAGCCACCGCTGGCTGCCGCTGAGCCCATGGAGACCACCACGGGCTTTTTCTCGCGCGTGAGCTGTACTTCGCGCCAGATGATGTCGGCGGCCATGGCCGAGCCTCCACCTGTCTCGATACGCAACACCACGGCGCCCACGCTGGGATCTTCACGCACGTGCTTCAATGACTCGGCGATGGTGTACGAGCCGGCGGTGTGAATGTTGAGGAAGGGGATGGAGCTGCTGCGACCATCCACCATGTCGCCTTCTACGTAGACAATCGCGATGCGTTTGGTGGGACCAAAGCGCTCGGATTTACCCTTGGCGCGCGTCGGCTTTTCAAAAGCCAAATCATCGTGCGCGAGATCAGACACCTTTTCTTCCAGCATGTCGTCAAAGGCAAAGCCATCCACCAAGCCGGCCACCTTGGCCTCCGCCGCGGTAAACGGACCCTTTTCCACCGTGCTGCGCAACTTGGCCAAGGACTGTTTGCGATCGGCGGCGATGCCGCCATTGACCTCGAGTTCTACCTGCTGCAAGAGATCCACGCGATCGGCCACCGTGGTGGCGCTGCCCTCTTTGCGGACAAGGGCTTCGGGTGCGCTCTTGTGTTCTCCGATGCGTACGAAATCTGCGCGCACGCCGATGTGATCCAGGAGACCTTTGAGATAGTAGCTGTCTGTGGACAGTCCCTTGTAGCGGACGTCGCCGGCGGGATTGATCAACAGCTGGTCGGCCGCCGAGCAGAGATACAAGGCGGTCCCGGTGGCGCTCTCCAAGTGGCAAGTCACCTGTTTGCCGCGATTTTGCAGGTGATAGATGGCGTCCTTGAGCTCCTGAACGTGCGCCAGCGAGTCGGCGGGTGAGGCGCGCAGCTCGAGCAGCACCGCCTTGAGGTTGCGCTCGTCGTCGGCCAGCTGCCACAGCGTACGCAGCAGCGCTACGTGCTCACGCGTGTCCGGCGTCGATTCGAGACGGATGCGCACCGCGTAATTCCTGTTGTCGGCGCCAGCCGTGTCGCGGAAGCCGCGAAACGCCGCTTCGAGGTACAGGTTGTTTTGGGGCTGGTTGCCGCCGCCCAGTGCGTTGCCGTAGCGCGTGCCCAGAGCCAGCTCGCCCGAGCCTTGGCGGGAGTTTCCGATCAAGACCAGCGATGTCGAGGCGATCCACGAGGGCGACCCGGCTTGCTGACCTGGGTCGATCCAACTCACGTCACCGCGCACGCGGCCCAGGGTGGGAATGGCCACATCCAGCGCGGCGCGGGGGACCCAATAGCCATTTTCGCCGTCGACGTATTGTGCTTCCAGGCCCACTTCGACGGCGTCTGTTCCCGTGGGACGCACGGCGAGGCCCATCTCGTAGGTGGGGCGCAAGATGTAGCCCGTGTCGCTCTTGGGACTGTTGATGTTGTAGATGGTGCCCGCGAGCCCAAAGTAGTCGGCTGGGCGAATGTTGAAGCCCAAGTTCCAGCTACCCATCTTGTGGTACTCGGACACATCGGAAAACGAAGCTTGGTACGCAAAACCGAGCGACGCAGTCTCTGAACCAAAAGCCAGCGCCCAGGTGAGCCACTGGTAGTTGTACGAACGCCCCACGGTGGCCGTGGTCACGTTGTCGGTGGGGTTCATGATGTCGAAGCGCAAGCCGGTGGCGATGGGCGCAAAGCCGAACGGCAGCGCAAAACCAATTGAATAGCCCTGGGCCGAGCTCTCTGCGTCTTCATCCAAGAAGGCGCCTGTCCATCGCAGTTCAGGCCCGGCCAAAAAGGCCAGGTTGGCCGGGTTTTGCACCAGCGCGGTGCTGTCTGCGTTCCCTACCATCGTCCGTCCGTAGGCGGGCATGGTTGTGGGCCGCATCAACTGGCCTTGCGCGAGTGCCAAGCCGGGAACACCTAGCAAGCAAGAGAGGAGAACGAGCGAGGTAGTACGCAAACTGCGCTTCGAAGTTATCCTGCGGTTCGAAATAGTCCTGCGGTTCGAAATAGTCCTGCGGTTCGAAATAGTCCTGCGGATCAAGTTCATTTAAATCATCCCCCGAGCACTGGCCAGCGCCTTGAGCGCCTCGCGTCGCACGGCCAGCTCATCATAGTCTTTTACTGGCATGAACCGAGAGGAAACGCCCTCCCGTGGCACCCGCACGTATTTTGTCGAAAGATGTGCAGTGACCTCATTGATCAGGCGCTCGTACTGGATCACCGGTTGGTCGCCGACCTTCTTGGTGACCTCGAAGTACGTCCAGTCCATGTGCAGATCGTCCAAGGCGCGGGCATCAAAGGCAAAGCTATTGACGTTGAACACCCGCACCTGAGACGGATCGAAGCTGGGAGGAATGCGAAACTCCTCGAGCACTACCAGTTTCCCATCCACCACAACGGGGATGCCGCCGCGGTCGGATCCCTCTTTGTCCACCACCTCACACGTGACTGGCGCTCCCTGACTCAAGTGTAACCCGATCAGGACCGGGTCGAGCCCGCCACCTAAATTGTCCAGATTGGTCACAAGTACATAACGCCCGCCGTCGGCCACGAAGCGGCTGAGCAAGCCGCTGGCCTTGAGGCTCTCCGGCAAGTCGCCGTGACCCGGGCTGTGCAAGCTGGGCTCACCCTGGTCCAAGAACAGCTGAAAATGCTGATCAAGACGCACCGAGAGGCTCTGCCGGAATAGCGCCACGTCCCAGCCGTCGAGTCGCTGGCCCAAGGCTTCCTCAATGCCCTGGTGGGTCGCATGACTGGTCATCAGCCACAGCGGCGGACGTTTTCCGTAACGTTTGGCCAGACTGTCTTGCTCGCTCAGCCGCAAGTCGAGAAAGGTTTTGCCGTCGAAGACGGGCACCAGAGCTTTGGTGACGCCCCCCATGCGCGTGGCCATGCCCCCAGCCAGCACGACGAGCGCGCACTGTCCGTTTGCCAGCGCCTGTTCACCAAGCGCTTGGTAGCGGGCGCGCTCCTCAGCGCTGAGCTGCTCCACGTCCAGCACGGCGTCCTGCTTGGGGGCCTCGAGTTTGCCGGTGACGAAGTTGCTGCGCTTTTTGGCGCGGGACAGCTCCGCTTGGGCGAGCAACCAGTCGCGGTTGAAGCGGTGCTGCGTCAGAAGTGCTAGAGAGTCCTTGGGCAGGTTGGCCAGGGCGTCGACGAGTGCTGCGTCGGTTGGATGCGTCATGGGCCGCTAGTATAAGGAAATGATGCCGCGCGTGAGACCCATTGCTGCATTTAAACGACCGTCGCGGGGGGCGCGCGTGGGTCGGGCGCGAGCGAGCGCGTTTTTTGGCGGAGGACTCGCATTTGTGGTCGTCGGGTTGGCACTTCGGGCGGGCGCCGGACCGCTACTTCATGAACCGTTTTCGCCCAACCCCAGCGAGGACACTCTTTATGGCGCCACCAACTCCCGGGGTACCATGCCAGCCTGGCTCCACACCAAGAGTGGTTGGGTGAGCGCGCCGGATCCGGTGGACGCACCGTGGAACTCACAACCCGGCGCAGCTCGCTACGGAGGTGTGCGCAACGCCGCCGACGCGGCGTCCAAATTCGTCCTCGACAATCTCACCAGTCGGCCCAGCCGTGTTGAATATGATGAGGTGTTTCGTCCCTCGGTCGTGCCCTACAAACGACTCTACGTATATGATCAGGTGAGTGAAAGCTTTGCCTTGGGCGTGCGGGACCCGGCACTAAAAGCCAGGTCCACGAGTCCGGGACTAGGTGCGGGCGATGACGCGTTCTTCGGTGACTTCGAGGTGGACTTGGTGGCCCACGTCCCGGTGCGCATTCCCAGCGTGGGCCCCGGCTCGAAGGTGCTGGCGGTGGTGGTGGACCCACCGCGGCCCGTAGAGTTGCTAGTCGATAGCGCTGAAAATTGGTTCGTCCGTGCAGAGGAGGGGGGCCGGGTGCGCATGTACTTGCAGCTCGGCGTGCCCCGTCAGGCATTTGGTAGTCAGTTCTTGCCCATCAGCCGCGCCGCGCTGCGTCCGTATCTGCCGCCGGTACCAACGGCCGTTGCCCAAATGGCTCAAGAGGTCCTGCTCCACATAGGGGCCGCAAAAGAGACCGTGCCCACCGCGGCGCTCATGCAGCTCGTCAGCTACTTTCGCAGTTTCCGTGAGTCCGATGTTTTGCCCCAGGCGCGCATCCAAAGTGAACTCTATCGAGAGATCAGCTTGACTCAAAAAGGGGTGTGTCGGCATCGCGCTTATGCCTTCGTGGTGACGGCGCTGACCTGGGGGTTACCCGCGCGCTTGGTGCACAATGAAGCCCACGCCTGGGCCGAGGTGTTCGATAGTGAGCTGTGGCACCGCATCGACTTGGGCGGCGCTGCGAGTGATTTGGTGGTCCCAGAAGACCAGACGGCCGCGCTGCGCCATCGTCCGCCCAGCGACCCATTTGCATGGCCGACCGAGGAACGCTCCGCGGCGGTGGAGTTCGAGCGACGCTTGGTCGAGGCGCAGCGAGGGGCGGCGAAGCATGATCTGGACGCTGGGACCTCCCCGGGCCCAGGCGCTGGCGTTGTGAAAGCGAGCAGTGGTCAGGTGGGGCCGAGCGGCCAAGGGCCCTCCACCATCCCGGACGCTCGGTTCGAGGCGAGCGGCGCGGCGAGCGGGTCGCGGGATCAGCTGCCCGCCCAAGGCCCTACGACCACGTCGGCGGCCGGCGACAGTCCCCAAGTGGAGTTTCAAGTGCGAGGTGCGCCGCATGACGCCGCGCCGCGCGATCATATCTACGCCCGAGGCACGACCATCTCGGTGACGGGTACGGTCACACACAAGGGTCAGCCCTGTGCGCTCAGCCGTGTGGACGTGGTGCTTGGGCTACCCAGCGCTGCACTCAGCGTTGGCTCGTTGGCCACGGATGGCTCGGGTCATTTTGCTGGACAAGTGACGTTGCCCAGCACGCTGCCGGTGGGCAAGACGAGGGTGGACGTGGTGGTGGGCAGCGCGTGCCGTACTTCAGTGGTCGAGGCGCCGCACGACTGACTGCGCCTTGCCCAAGGCGCCACGCTGTCGTTCTACGAGCGCCTGGAGTCGACGCAAGCCATCCAGTGTCGCCTGGGAGCCGGAGGAAAACTCGCGCTGGGCTTGGTTGAGCTGTCCCACCATGGAATTGATGGCTTCAATGGCTTCGGTGATCTGGCGACTGCCGCGGGCTTGCTCTTGGCTGGAGCGCTCCACTTGCTGACTGATGGCGCGCATCTTCTCGCCGTTCTTCATGATCAACTCAGAGCCGCGCGCCTGCTCGGCCGTCGCCGCGGCTACCTGTTGCACGGTCTCGGCGATGCGACTGATCGCGTCGGTGACTTGCTTGCTGCCCTTGGCCTGTTCCACCGTGGCACGTGCGATGGCGCGCACCATGTTGGTGCTCTTTTGCGAACTCTCCAAAATCTTCTTGAGCGCGCGTTCGGCCTCGTTGGAGACCTCCACCCCGCGGTCCACGTTCTGAGAGCTTTGCTCCACCGCGCTGATGGCGTTCTTGCTCTCGGCCTGAATGGTCTTGATGAGGTCCGCGATTTCTTTGGTGCTGGCGCCGGCGCGCTCCGCGAGATCCTTGATCTCATCGGCTACCACCGCGAACCCTTTGCCATGTTCACCAGCCTGCGCCGCAATGATGGCTGCGTTCAAGGCCAGCAGGTTGGTCTGCTCGGCCACGTCATCAATGACGTTCAAAATCTCACCGATGGCGTCGATGCGGGAGCCCAAGCTGTTGATCACGCCCAAGGCCTCCTGACTACTCTCCTTGATGCGATAGATTTCGCCCATCGTCTTGAGGATGGATTCTGCACCCAGTTCTGCATCGCGCGCCACCTCTTCACTGAGGCGTGAGGTCTCGTCGGCGTTGGACTGCACCTGGTCGATGGCCACGTCCATCTGATTCATGCTGGAGCTGGTCTCTTCCGCCGTCAGCGACAGCTCGTCGACGTTGGTGGCCACCTCGCGAATCGAAAACGCCATCTCTTCGATGGAGGCCACCATTTCGCGCACGTTGGAGGCCAATTCGCCTATGTTTTCGGCCACTTCATCCGTGGTCGCTGACATTTCCAGCACCGACGAGCTGGACTCATCGGCGCTCGTGGCCAAGGCCTGGGCCGAGGCGGACAAGTCGGCCAATTTGGACTGAGAATGTTGGATGGCGCGCGACACGTCGGCGTGGGCGTTGTCCTGTTGGTCAGTTGCTTGTTTGAGGTCGTCCAGCGACTCGTTCAAATCGAGCAGTGCCTCCTTGGACAGACCAGCCCCTTGTTCGGCGGTTTGCTGTTCTTGCAGCTTGTCCTGCAACTCCTCCAGCTCATCATAAACGGATAACAAAGCCTGGTCGTCCGTGGTGGGTCGGGCCACGTCCTTGCGCTGGCTCGCCTTGCGGATGGCTTGGCGCAACTGATGGAACGCACGGTCGTGGTCCACGTTTCCAGCCAAGAAGGTGGCAACACCACCCGCCACTGCCACAAGCAAGAACTTGTACATGTTGCTTTGGTCAAACAGGCCCAGAGCCAGAGGTGGAACGGAAGCAACTGCCGTGAGGGTGACTAATCGCGGAGATATACTGCTCATTTCAGGCCCTTGTGCTGGAGCGTAGGGGTTTGCGGTGCGCGGAGGAAACCCTGCGCGTAAAGGAGCGCGAAGAAAGCCAAATGCTCGGTACGGATGACTGGGCCCCTGCGCCGGGTTGCCCGCGTTGGTGCGGGAGCGCGCACAACTGGAGTTTCAATAAGTTGCGCTGCCGCTTGCTGTGCGCCCAGCTGCGCCTGCTTTACCCAGTCGTCACGCGGCCCTACGGTCGATGCCTGGTGAAGGCAAGCTATCGACGAGGTCTCGCGCACTGTCTGCTCACGCTTGTCGTTGGCGGCGCCGGTTGTGCTCCGCCACCCAAACCGAGTGAGCTGCGCGTGCCTATACCCACGACAGATCATCGCTCCGTTCCCGTCGCTGCACCTGCAGATCCGAGCATGCCAGTGGCGCGTGTGTTGCCCGGCTCTGTTGGGCCGCACCTTTCGGTCACGGCGACTGGTTGGATTGTGACGTGGGCCAGCCCTACGGACAGCGGCTATCAAGTGCACACTACCCAAGTGGACGCGCACGGGATCGCGGCGCCCGCTCACGACGTGGTGCACCTGCAGTCGCGGATCTCGGATCTGGTGGTCAGCCCGCAATCTGAGCGCCACTTCTTGGCGCTGCTCATGGGGAGCGACGGCAAGGCGTCGCGGCTGGACGTGGTGGAGTTGGGTGGGCAAGGTGAGCTGCTCGCTCCGCCTCGCCAGGTGCGTACCGCCCCGTCGGCCATCATTTGGGCCGACGCTCCCGCGCTTGTGGATAGCCTGGGACGCCGCGTCGTATTTTGGGCGGAGCGGGCTGGCTCTGGCGTCGACCTCTATCTATCCGTGCAGCGGAATGGTCAGTCGGGAGCGCCCGTGCAACTTTGCCGTGACGCGGTTGCTTGGCAGGTGGCGACGCTCGATGGTCGGATTGCCTTAGCCACGCTCAGTCCTCGGGCGCGGGGTCATCATGTGATTGAAGTGCGATTGCTGGATGCCTCCACGCAAGCTTCGCCCACGCCGCTGACCGTTGCGACCGTTGAGCGGGGCGGCCTTGACCTGGACATGGTAAGCAGCGCAGGAAAGTTGGTGCTGGGCTGGTCCGAAGGCGCGCCGGGCGCGTCGCGATTGATGCTCGGGGCGCTCGATTTGACGACGGAGCGCGCCCAGGTGAGCCCAGCAACTGCTCCCCGGGGCGAACAGACCCTGTTGCGACTCGTCGCAGAAGGGTCGAGGGTGCACGCCATGTGGCAAGAGTTGGGGCACGCCGCGGCAAGTCAACGCTCAGTTTGGTATGGGCAAGCCGCCCTGCCTTTCCCTGCACCATTTGCGCTCGCGGTCGGCGGGCATTTGATCATCGACGGCGCTGACTCAGTCCTGCCCATGTTTGGCGGAGGGGCGGCCAGCGGCCCGCTCGTGCTCGCTCACGGCCAGCTTGTGGCCGCCGCACAAAAGGACACTCCCGAGGCTCCGGCCGCTGTGGAGGGCTACTTCTTGGCGCAGCCCGACGCAGCGGGAAAATGGAGCGCGCGGCGCATCGAAGAGTTGGTCGACCGAGAGCCGCTGGTGCAAGTTTGGGATCTCGTGTGTCAAAGCGACGCTGGGCCTGTGCCTGCCTGCGCCGGGTTGGCCGCGGATGGCGGGACTCCAACCAACGTCTACCTCTTTGACTCCAAAAACCCGACGACGAAATACCAAGCGCCCCAGGTCTCGACGCGAGACGGGGTGGCGCACATGGTGAGTCGGCAGAGCGTGGCCTCTATCCCTGAATTATCGGCGCTGTCGGCTACCACTCTAGGTGACCGCAAGCTTGTGTCGTGGCTCAGTTACTTTGACCCCAACGTGCCATATACGTTGCCTAGCAAGCCCGCACCTGACGGTAAGCTGCAACCGGTGCGCGCGCTGCTTGGCACGTGGTCGTTTCGCGACCTTGCGGACGACTTTTCGCTACCCCAAGACAGCGCCTCCATCTCGCTGCGCGCACGATCTTGGGGCGGCGTCGACATAGCTAGCGCTGGCAATGGGGCGCTCTTGGGCTGGGCCGCCATCGATCAGGGCGATCCACAAGTTTTTGCTACGTTGCTGGATGCCCGTGGCCAAAAGGTCCAGCAAAAAATGCTGACTAAGACGCCGGGGGACGTGTTTGACGTGGGGCTCGCCCACGGTGCGTCTGGTTATCTACTGAGCTTCATCGATACGATCACGGGCAACGATGAGATTTATGTGATGCGCGTCGATGAGCGGCTCAACGCCTCCGTGCCGCTGCAGATCACCGACGGCGCCGTGCACCCTACCGGCTTGGTGAGTCAAATGGTGGGCAACCAACTCGTGCTTGCATGGGCCGAGAATCGCGACGCCGATCCAGCCGCGGGCGCCAGCATCTACATGGCCGTGGTGGACGACCGAGCGGAAAAGCTACTCGTGATGGACCATCCGGTTCTGGACGACGGCGCCTATTTGCATTCGCCCCAGCTCGGCCTAACGGAAAAGACCCAAGGCGCCCCGCCCGAGCTCGTCCTTGCGTATCTGGTCGATCAAAATGAGCCAGGTGAGGGTCAGGAGGATCTGTCCGTGGGCGACACCCGCTTGCGTTACGCTAGCCTGCCGGGAGCTGCGCGCCTCGAAGAGGCCTCGTTTGACGGGGTGATCGCCCAGGAGCTCCCCGTGGCTCACGTGGGAGCATTCAATCTCGACTGCGCAGCGAGCTGTCAGTTGGCCGTGGTGGCCAAGGGGCCCTGGTCAGCTGAGCTGTGGCTGGCCAAGGTGCACAAGGGGGCAGCGACGGCCAGCCCCATCAGCTCGGTGTACGTACCTACGCCCCAGCTCGCCACGCCCATCTTGAGCCACAATGAAGTGTACTTTGCCGAAGCCGTTGCCGGGAGCGACCAATTCCAGCTGGTCCGTCTGCGCGTAGAGTGGCACGACTGATCACTGGCACGGACAACCCGCGTTCAGCAAGCAGGTGCTCAGCTCGAGCGCACGGGTTGCAGCTGAGCCGTTGACCCCACCAAACTGATCGATGAGGGCGCCGCAGGTATCAGGTTCATAACAATTGAACGGCAGGCACATGGTCGCTTGGACACACCAGGTGACGGCGAGACAACCCGCATCGCCTTGGCAATCCGCGATCTCACCGGGACAGCTGGCACACAGACAGCTGCCACAGTCGCCGGCGAAATCACAACTGAGCGGGCTGCCGCCCGTGCCGGCGACGCCGCCACTGCCCTGCGCACTGCAAAGGGCCCCACATTTGGTCTCGGCCTCAAACGTGCAGATGTCGTCCCAGGCCGTATTGCAGCAGAAGGTATCGAACGTGTCCCCCCCGCACACACAGTCTTGAATGTCCGTGTTCTGACAACCCGGAGAGTCATGAGCGGAGCAGCAGTTGCCCGGATCGCTCGCTCCACCTGTACTGGTCAGACCGCCCACGCCGCCCTGTCCGCCCGTAGCGCCCTGACCACCGCTGCCCGCTCCGCATGAAGCAAGACAAGCGCGATCGGCCACCTGCACGCAGCGATCGTCCCACATCTTCTCGCAGCAGTAGGAATCGAGATTGCACGTGCACTCCTCGACGAACGGTACATTGCAGCCCATCTCGCCGTGCGGCTCGCAACAACTGTTGATGGGCGGGCTGCCACCGCTCCCACCCGCCCCGCCGGATGGGTTTCCTCCAACGCCCGGTCGTCCGCCGGTGTTGACGAACCCGCCGCTGCCACCCACGTTTGCCCCGCCGCTGCCGCCACCGCCCGGGCCGAGCCCGCCGGCTCCGCCCGGAGCTTCTCCGCCACTGCCGGGGGCACCGCCCGAGCCGGGTTTGACGCCGCCATAGTAACCAAGAAATTCCTCTTCATTGGTGCGGGCTCCACAAGCCGAGATCGACCAAACGGAACCAACGACAAGAGCAAGGTAGCGGTGTTTCATAGGGCAAGCGCGCCCGAGGGCGCCGCATGCAGCCTAGAACGAACCGCCGCCCTCGGCCAGAAACCGATGTTTTGTGCGGCGCACCGCACGTCTGTCCAGTCTTTCGCTGGGCAGGACGACTGAGTACCACGCCGCCGGCATGGATCTGATTCGCGTGGTGGGCTTGGAATTGCGCTGCATCGTGGGTGTACGTTCGTACGAGCGCCGCCGCGAGCAGCCGTTGCGGGTGGACATCGCCTTGGGACTGGATCTGTCCACGGCTGGTCGCAGTGGACTCATTGGCGACAGCGTGGACTATTCCGAGGTGGCCGATGGCATCACGGCGCTCTTGCGCTTTCGGGAGTACCGGCTGCTCGAGGTGGCGGCGGAGGAGGCTTCCGCGCTCTTGTTTGCGGCCTACCCGGCCATCGGACATGTGAGTTTACGGTTAGATAAGCCCGAAGCGTTGGCGGGACGAGCGCGCTGCGCGTCGGTGGAAGTGGTGCGTACGCGCGGTGCGTTTGGTGCGACCGAGGAGCACACTGAGTATGGGGCGCGCACGGAACTTTTCCGCGGTACCGAGGCCGTGATCGAACGTCTACGCATCGATGCTGGGCGCAGCGCGCGCTTCGAGGACGCGGTGCCCCGTCTGGAGAGCCAGAGCGCCTCGGGTCACCAGCATTTTGCCCAGGTTCCAGCGGGCGAGCGGACTACGTTTGCGGCGGACCAAGCGTCCCTGGTGGTGGTGCGCTGCTTGGCTCTCCCGCGCGTCTGAACGGCCGGACGAGGCTCCTCAGCGGAACTTTCGATCGCGGCCGAGCTCGAGCTGCCCGCTGAAACAAGCACGATACAACGAGCTGACCAGGAAAATAAGCAATTATTTTGTGAGGTTAACTCTGGCCTCTGCCCAGGGTAACCACCTGATCAGAAGAAATCTGTCCGCGCGTCATTTTTCTGTTTCCGCGACAGCGCCACGGGTGTAGCGCTGCCACAATTCTTGAGCCGGAAGCGGCCAAGAATGAGGTGCTGGTCCAGTTTTTCGAGCACAGTCCTTCGAGCGAGATGAGGGAGTTCAAATTGTCCAGATCAATGAATGACGGGAATCAGCGGTGGGCCATTGCCCCGCCTCCTCCTACCTCGGCCACTGATAGAGCGCACAGTCCCGAGCCGGCGCACCCGCCCCGCGCTGAACAGCGCGCACAGAGTGGCGAGTTCTCGCTGTCTTTGGACGAGGACCTGTTGGATCCAGAGTCAGAGATTTTTTCTCGACGCTTGCAGAGCTCCTTGGTGCCGAGTCTGTTGCACGGCCAGTCTGCTGCTGCTTACACGGGCAGCAACGCGGCTCATCCCACGCTGGCACCACCCGAGCTCGAGCCGTTCGATTCAGAGCGGCTGA